>JACCDR012259984.1_pt1 | contig 22549 bp, 48 predicted proteins | sample 7446431 | NCBI WGS metagenome assembly JACCDR01 (sample SAMN15323443, study PRJNA562643) | freshwater metagenome | isolation source: river surface water | place: USA:Blue River Watershed | collected 2017-08-17 | reverse complement strand
TCTTCCTGAGCATCACCTACGCCGTGCTCTGGGGCGTGAGCGGGGCGGCGTGGGGGTTCGTGTTCGCCCAGACGATCGGGCTGCTGTGGGCGTGGTGGCAGTTCCTGGACGTCGCCAGCGAGGTGCGCCCGCCGGCGCGGCGCGCCACCCGCTGAGGGACCCAGACCAGCGGGTCCGGGTCCCTCGGCGTCCTGGGGGTTCGAGCTTCTAGGCCTTGAACAGGCCCTTGTAGGTGGCGGCGGCCTTGGGGTTCTGCGCGAAGTCGTGCGCGAGGGAGGCCGGGGCGCCGGCGTGGTCGTAGGTGTCGTGCCAGGCGCAGTTGGTGATGTTGTTCTGGATGAACGTCATCATCTTCTGCCAGTAGAACGGGTTGTCCCCGCCCTGGTTCTGGTCGCCGTGGGTGTTGCCGCCCTCGTCCAGCGCCCACATGATCCCCTGCTCGAGGGCGAACGCGGCGAGGTTGGCCAGTGCGGGGGTCTTGCGGACCTCGGTGGACCACTGCTCGTCGGTGTACGAGGGGCCCCACATGTCGTACTGGTCCACGGCGATGACGTCGATGTACTCGGCGCCGGGGAAGATGCTGTAGTCGGCGCCGGCCTGGCTCGGGCCCTTGTTGAAGCACAGATCGAACTTGACCTGCGTGGCGCCGCCGGCGCGCACGTTGATGACGAAGTTCTTGATCGCCTCGCGCAGGGCGCTCGCTCCCCCGGGCCGGTTGGCGGACCAGTGGTACCAGTCGCCATTGCACTCCCAGTCCACCCGGATGGCGTGGTTCGGCACGTTCAGCCCGGAGGCGGCCAGCCACTTGCCGAAGTCGCGCTGGGCGTCACGGTAGGCGTCGTTGGCGCCCTTGGAGTTCATGTTGGCGCCCTCGCTGTTGGGCGCGTGCGGCATCGAGGTGACCACGAGCTTGCCGGAGGCGAGGTAGTCGGCCTTGCCGTCCCAGTAGGCGCGGAAGTCGCCCCACTGCTCGCGGGTGGTGAACCACAGCAGGCCGTCGACCGGGACCCCGCGCCACTTGCCGAACTGTTCGGCACCGGAGGGATCCTGACGGAACACGATGGAGTTGAACCCGAGCCCGGAGGCACCGACCAGCGGCACCCGGCGCTTGCCGGCGTTGGCGGCGCGCTCGGCCTTGTCCTTCTCGACGGCTTCCTGGGTGATGGTGAAGGTGGCCTTGGGCCCGTCGAACCAGGTGACCCCGTCCAGGGAGTACGCGACCCAGGCCTCGTAGTCGCCGGCCTTGGCGCGCAGGCTGGACCCGGACAGCGGGTAGGTCTTGCCGGCCTTGACCACGGTGCCGGGCTTGTGGCCGACGTCGGAGGCGCCGGGGCCGCGCACGGCGAGCTGGAAGTAGGTGAGGGTCGCGTCCTTGGTGGCGGTGGCGACCGCGTCCAGGACGTACTTGACCCCGGTGACGTTGACCTTGGGTGCGGTCAGCGTCATGGTCCCGGTGTCCTTGGGGACCTCCGGGGCGACCGGCTTGACCTCGGTCGTGGTGTCGGTGGGCTTGGGCGCGGGTGGGTTGGGTTCGGTGCGCGGGGGTGCCGCGGTGCCGGTTTCCAGAGCGGTCACTCGCGCGGTGAGCGAGGTGACCTGCGCGGCGAGCTGGGTGAGCGTCAGACGCGTTGCCATGCACAGATGCGTCGACGCTCAACCTTTCAGATGTCAGTATCGAGGGATGGCGCGACACACACAGGCGCAGGTCACGCTCGTCAGTTGGGGCACGCGGTTCCTGCTGGCGTGTACGTGCGGCGAGAGCCGGTACGAGAGCGAGGTACCCGTGGTGTGGCAGTGTCACAAGTGCAAGGCGGCGTGGAGCATGCTGCACGCGATGTACGAGCCGCGCGTGTCCCCGAGAACTAGCTGAGGACCAGCTGAGCTCGGCTGAGGGGCGGCTGAGGGGCGGCTGGCACGCTATCGCCCCCGGCGGCCCTGACCCCGCCGGGGGCGATGCTCACAGCCGGCGCGTCCTAGGAAAACCGGCCGTGATCTTGAGTGTAGTGCGCGCTCGGACCGGACTAGAAATTGCCGACGAACACGTCCAGCACCGACCCGACGGCGGGCTTGGACTCCAGGATCGCCTCCAGCGGCGGGATGTGCTTGCAGCCGATCGCGAGCTTGGCCGCATCGAGGGTGTGGAACGAGCCGCCACCGAACAGTCGCTTGGTGCCGTACGGGTCGCCGGTGTCCTTCACGACCGTGTAGGTCTGGCCCTGGAACTCGATCAGGACCTCCTTGTCGTAGGGCAGGCGCAGCTTCTTGGTGTCGACGTAGTCGTTGCGCAGCCAGTCGGTGGAGCCCTCGACGAAGTTCCGCAGCAGCGCCAGGTCCTTGATGGTCTCCCCGCCGACCAGGGGCCGGTCCTCGATGGCGACCACCCGCTTCTCGGCGAACCCGAACCCGTAGATCCGCTCGCCGAAGGACCAGCGGGTCAGCTGGTCCCAGATCGGGAAGCCGACGCCGGTCTTGTCGACCGCGATCCGCAGCTTGTCGCCGTAGAAGTCCATCACGGCGCCGACCACGGCCATCTGGTCGTCGGTGTTGATCCGGTGCATCTGGATGCGGGTCAGCAGCTCCAGGGTGTCGGTGCCGCTGCGCTGACCGAACACCAGCAGCTCCGAGGGGTGGTTGGTGACACCGACGTCCATCCCGCCCCAGTAGGCGGAGTAGCCCTTGGGGGCGCCGACTTCCTTGGCGCCGATCTTCTGGGAGTAGCCGGAGCGGTGGGTGCCGGGCAGGTCGATCCAGGAGTGGATCAGCGCGAGGCGTTCGGCGTCGCTGGCGCCGGCGGGGAAGCGTTCGAACTCCATCGCGACCTTGGTGTAGACGTCCTGGTTGTAGACCGACCCTTCGTCCAGGTCGACGCACGCCATCAGCCGGGCCAGGACGAACACGCTGTTGGCCGCGTCGCCGTGCTCGCCGTAGATGTTGCGCTTGTAGTCGATGGACTGCCGCGACCCGCCGTACTCCTTGATCTTCGATTCGCGTTCGCTGGCGCCCCAGGTCGGGCGGTGCATCGCCATCGGCCGGTGCACGACCCAGCCCGAGCCGGGCTGGGTCTTCTCGAAGAACCGGTCCCGGATGCCCTTGGACACCCCGTGGGCCCGCCACTGCGCTCCGGGCAGGCCGGCGTTGAGGACCTCGACGATCTCGATCCAGCCGGCCAGCGGGTAGTCCTGCGCTTCGTCCTGCTCGACGTTGATGCAGTGCTGGCCCTTGACGCCCTTGCCGTCGCGGTTCGGCAGCCGCGAGACGATGGCGGTGTTGTTGCGGAACCGGACCTGCCAGTGCGGCTGGCGGGCGATGCCGCGGCCCTTGCCGGCGGGGAGCATCTCCTGCATCAGCCGGGTGGTCAGCAGCGTCTTCTCGATCATGTCGGTCAGCGGCCGCAGGTGGTTCAGCTCCGGCGCGGTCAGCAGCATCATCTGGCCGGGGTATGCGAACGGGAACGCGAACGCGCGCATCTTGATCCCGACGGTCTTGCCGAGCGCGCGGCCGCCCTGGTCGATCTGGTACATGCCTTCTTCGGTGTACCAGGGCCACTGGAAGTCCCAGGCGCGGTAGCAGCCGTCTTCGGACTCGGGGTCGAACCAGGAGAACTCGGCGAGGTCGAGCCCGTCGGCCGACTCGAGGATGGCGAGGAGGTACATCTCCTCTTCGGTGGGCTGGACGACAGCGGTCATGCCGCGATGTCGACACCAGCCAACACGCAGCCAACAAAGTTGTGAGACCCCCGCGCGGGTGGGATGCGCGGGGGTCTCACATCTCCGAGGCTCACCAGCACAAGGAGTACGACGAGGCTAGCGGGCGATGCTCTCGATGCGCATTCTGGTGTTGCGCACGCCCTTGATGGCGGTGATGCCCAGGTGCGGGGACTCCACGAGCACTTCGGTGATCAGCGCCCCGAGGTACTGGGCGCGCCACTCGGGGAAGTGCCAGGGCTGGACGCCGCCGGCGACGGCGATGAGCTCCAGGAACTCCAGGCCGGGTTGGATCTCGCCGGTCAGGATCCGCGCCAGGTACGGCTGGGAGCAGGGGATCTTGCGGCAGAACGCGCGCTGGGAGCGGCCGCGCATCAGGCGTTTGAGCGCGACCGGCAGCGGGTCGTTGGAGAACTCCTCCGGGCGCACCACCGTCATCAGGGTGGCCAGTGGAACCGCGGAGCGGGCGGGGCGGCGGCCGATGCGGCGCTTGCCGGCTTCGCGTTCCTCCTTGGACATCAGCTCGTCGTAGATGTCGTACAGGATGCGGCCCATGGCCTTGAGTCCGGCTGCGGTGCCGAAGAAGGTGGTCCACTCCTCCAGGCCCATCGCGCACGAGGGGTAGAGCTCCTTCGCGCGCTCGAGGTCAGCCTTCGCCATCGTCGTCCTCCAGGCCGCCGGCGTTCATCCAGTACTCGAGTAGGAAGTCCCGCAGCTGGTGGCCGTCGATCTGCCCCGACGAACCGGTGGCGAGCTCCTGGCTGACGTAGGTCATGACGTCCTGGGCGGCCACGCGAGCCCCCAGGCGCAGGTCGTCCAGCACTACCGGTCCCTCACTGGTCCCGGATCCAGTAGCGCTGCTCGTTGGTGCGGAAGTGGTCGTCGAGCTCGCGGTACTCCGGCAGCATCCGGCCGCGGATCCAGTCGACGATCTCCTTCTCGTCCTCGAAGCCGAGCTTGGCGCGCTCTTCGGTGTCCGAGCGGTCGTAGGCGCCGACGATCGCGGACAGCTCGTTCATCAGGACCAGGGCCTTGGTGAGCTGGCGTTCGCGGTGGACGCCGAAGATCTTGGCGCGGGTCTGGAGGTTCGCGAGCCAGGTGGCGAAGTCGCCGGAGGAGGCCGCTTCGTCGCGGGAGCGCTTGGTGAGCCCCATCGACTCCTTGAGCCTGGTGATCTGCTCGGAGTATTCGCGCAGGTTGCGCCGCAGCAGCGTGGGGTCCTCGATCTCGAACCCGTCGTAGTCCTCGCCGGAGGCCAGGTGCTGGGTGAGCCGGAAGACCGTCAGCTCCAGGGTCAGGAGCCGGTCCAGATCCTGGAGGTCGGTGGTCTCGGTGAACTTGGTCTGCGCCAGGTAGGTGTCGCGGGTGGCGATGAACCAGCGGGCTTCGGCCTGGGCCTGAACCCGCAACGTTTCACCGGAGACGAGTGCGACTTCGAGGCCGCTGTTCTGGGTCACGAGGTTGTGCGCGGCACGTTCCGAACGCGCTCGCGAGTGCCATTCTTACACGCCCGCTCGGGCCGATGCGAAAGTCCGCATCGGCGCTTTCCAAGGCGATTCCCGTCGATGTCCCGGGGCATGGCGTTACTGGATCTGACAGTACCGGGAGACCCGGTCGCGAAGCAGCGGCCGCGGTTCGCGAACGGGCGCGCGTACACCCCGGCCAAGACGAGCAACGCCGAGCTGGTGATCAAGACGCTGGCCAAGAGTGACCGCCGGGGCCGGCCGCCGACGCTGGCGCCGGTCGGTGTGGCGTTGGAGTTCTACTGCGCCACCAAGGACCGCAAGGACGCGGACAACCTGGCCAAGACGGTGCTGGACGCGCTGAACAAGGTCATCTACTTCGACGACCAGCAGGTCAGCGAACTGTTCGTGCGCGTGCACCGCGGCGTCGGGCGCTCCAAGGCACGCACGGAGGTGTTCGTGTGGATCCTGCCCGAGCACTAGCCGAGCATTAGAGCGTGTTCTACCGTGTCGACATGAATGGGGAGGAAGGAACTGGTGCCGACAATTCTCAGGACGCCACAGAAACCACTGATGGGCCCCTGAGTCTCGTCGACCGCATCATCGCGAACCAGGTCGCGCCGCAGCTGTTCGCCGAGCGGCTGCGGCAGGAGGGTGTCGAGGCCGTGGCCGGCCTGGTGGACACCCGACCCGATGCGCAGGGCTGGACCCTGACGTGCTTCGGCTGCGGGCGGACCGCGAAGCTGCCGTACGACCCGGGCACGAGCAAGGGTCTGTGCCCGCAGTGCATCGCGCGAGGGGACGGGCTGGGATGAGCGTGCCGGAGTGGCTCAAGGATTCCAAGAACGCGATCATGACGTTCCTGGCGCTGATGTGGGCCGTGTCCTGCTCGCTGGTGTTCTGGCTGGCGGTCACCGGCGACACCGACGCGGCGTGGCAGATGATCGCCAGCTCCGGCACGGTGATCATCTCCTTCAGCGTCGGGTTCATCCTGGCCCGGATGACCCGATGAGCGATCCCCAGATCGACAGCCGGCACGTGATCCGCGCGAGCGAGCTCGTGACGCTGGCGGACGCGATCAAGGTCGCCGACAAGTACGACTGGCTGTCGCTGTCGACCTCGCTGCACCGCGCGCACAACCGGCTCAAGAGTCTGCCGCTGCCACCGAAGGGCCCCAACGACTAGTGCTGCACCCGAGCGAGGTGCCGTTGCCGCTGTGGCTGGCGCCGATCAATGCCGGCACCGCTGCGGCGACCGGTCAGGAGTGGTGGCAGACCGGATATCCCGAATGGGGCATCGTCACCGGCTTCTTCGTGGTGTTGGCCATCCTGAGCGGCTGGGCCGGCTGGGCCCGCCTCAGAGCACATCCAGGACGAAGACCTGGTCCGCGTCGAGACTGATGCCCACACGTGCATCGCCGCATCGGGGGATCAGGCCGCGCAGGTACATGGCCTCCTCGACGGTCATCTCGTACCGCCAGCCGGCTTCGCTGCGCACGCCCTGAGCCATCACCAGCAGCGCCAGCCAGGTCTCCAGTTCCGCGGTGCGTGCGGTCAGCTCGCGCAGCGCGCGCGAGACTTCCTCGTCCATCGGTCTCACCCGGGCTCGCTCACCAGTGGCCGTTCTGCCAGTTCTTGTGGAAGCGGCTCGCCGTGGCGCCTTCTTGGCCGACGTACTTGCCGGAGTATACGCGGTCGGGGACCTCGATGCGGCTGAACGCCAGCTGCGCGATCGGCATCCCCGGGTAGAGCCGCGTCGGCAGCCCGGAGACCGTGGAGATCTCCAGGGTGATGGCGGCCAGCGGCCAGCCGGGGTCGATGAACCCGGCCGTGGAGTGGACCATGATCCCGAGCCGGCCCAGCGAGCTCTTGCCCTCGATGCGCGCGGCGATCGTGGGGGCCAGGCCGATGCGCTCCAGGGTGGTCGCCAGCACCAGCTCGCCGGGGGTGACCAGGAAGCTGCCGCCCGGCTCCACGGTCTGCACTGACAGGCCGTCGGACTGGTCCTTCTTCGGGTCCACGGTCCCAACCTTGGCCTTGTCGAAGACCGCGAAGCTGGTGCCCAGGCGCAGGTCCAGCGACGCCGGCTGGATGCGGTCCCACACGCCGGTGCTGGGGGCGATGCGGATCTCGCCGGTCTGCATCGCTGCGATGATCTGGCGGTCGCTCAGCAAGGAAATCCTCGCGATCTCGAAGTCCGAATCGTCGCGACACGCCGCCGCCGCTTGTGTAGAAACAATTGCTCGCCACATCTCGGTTTGGTGTTGAGCATTGCTGGCGGTGGTTGCTCGGAGACGCGAGGGCGAACTCTCCGAGCCAGCGTGATCCTATCGATCGCGTCAAGTCGCCTGCAAGTCGCTGTCGCGGATCCGTCTTATCCAGCTAATTTGGACTTGTTCCACGTTCAAGTGTGTCGTCTAGTGCCGCGTGGTGGGTCTCAGTTACGAATCTGCATTTGCAGAATCCGAAACGACACTAAATGCCCGATCCCGGGAACGGGGCGGTTTCTAGACGCCGAGTTCGCGGGTCGGGGAGCTCTTGTGGCCGGCCGCGGTCTCGCGAGAGGCCTGCTCCACGCGGGCCCACTCCACGTGGAGCGCGGCGCTGCGGTTCGCCCCGCACACGTGGCAGTCGAAGTTGCCGTAGCCCTCGAAGTCGTGCGGCAGGTCTTCCTTGTGGGTGGCCTTCTCGCGCTGCATCCCAGCTCCCTGTTCTGGTGGTCCTTCTGGTGTACTCGCGTGGTGCGGGCCGCCACCCAGGGCGTTGGGTGGCGGCCCGCGTGTACCGGAGGGGTACTACTTCTGCTCGTCCCGGTTGCCGTCCTGGCGGTCCTGCTGGCCGGTGTCGGCGCGGGGCAGATCGCGCATCTGGACCGGGGTGTCGCCCCAGCCGTCGTCGTCGTACTGGGCCGGGGAGAGCGGGCCCTTCTCAGCTGCGCCGGACCACTGGCCTTCGTTGGAGTCGCCAGCGGCGGAGTCGACGTCCGGCTGCCCGTCGACCTTCGCCTGGCGCTCCGGCTCGGCGTCCTGCTGCTGCGCCAGCGCCGGGTTGCCGGCGGTCTCCTCGTTCGTGGCCGTGTTCTTGCGGCGCCGCTTCGGGGCCTCGTCCTCGCTCACGCCTGCTGCTCCGACTCGCCACTGGGACCAGTCGCGCCGTCGTCGTCGGCGCTGTCGTCGTCCTTGGCGCCGGACTCGTCGGTGACCGGCTCGGTGAAGCGGTCCGTGTCCGCGCCGGCCTCGGGGTTCTGCGGGTCGCCGGCGGCGGCAGTGCCCAGCACCGGCTCGTCGGGGTTGACCTTCTTCTTCGCCATGCCGTAGTTATCGACACGCCGGAGTTCGAAACCACGAACTTGAGAGCCGCGGACGCGGGGACTAACGTGTTTCTCGCCGGCCCTTATCCACCCCCTCGGGGCTTGGCTTCGGGTGCGGCCTCCGTACTCGGCATCACGCTGTTACCCCCGTTGCGGCCGTGATGTGGAGGCCGCACCCTGACTCTTTCCACCTTCTTCTAACTGCGACCTTGAAGGTCGAACGGTGACGCATGCCCGTTAAGGATATGAATACTTCTGCTCCTGCTGTGACTGATGTGATTCCGAAGCAACAAACACCAGAAACACGCCCCACCCCCGTCGTCGAGCCCGTCGTCGAGCCGGTCGTCGAGCCGGTCGTGGAGGAGGGGCAGCTGGAGCGGTGCGGCATCGACGTCCCGGCCGGGGGGCTGGACGCCTGCCAGCACTCCAGCGTGGTGAGCCTGTGCTGCATGTGCGCCGGCTGCGCGAACCAGATCTGGTGGTGCGGTCAACCGGTCGCGGTCGTGGACGCCCCCGTGGCGCAGGTGTGGCGGATGGCCGGCTGGGGGCTGGCCGCGGCCGGTGCGGTGCTGCTGGTGACCGGCAAGGCGGCGGCGATCTTCTGGGCGATCGTGCTGATCGTCATGATGGGCATGGCCGCCATCTTCATCGGCGTGGTGGAGCTGGCCCACATGTTCTGAACGCTCCGGCCGCTGCGGTAGGGCTGCGCTAGCGCCGCCACTCCTGGTTCAGGCGGCGTTGGAGGGCGCGGACGGTCTGGCGGCCCCAGTCGCCGTCGGCTCTGACGCCGAGCTCGCGCTGGAGTGCCTTGCGGGTCACGCGACCCCAGGTCCCGTCCTGCTGCTCGGGCTTGAGCTTGAGCGCCTTCTGGAGGGCCTTGCGGGTCTGGGGGCCGATCTGGCCGTCGTCGGTTACCTTCAGCCACCGCTGGAGGGCGCGGGTGGTGTTCGGGCCCCAGGACCCGTCGACGGTCAGCGGGGGGCGGCGTCCGGCGCGGGCCTCGATCGCCTTCGGCATGGGACGCACCTTGGCCTCGCCGCCGTAGCGCGGGTAGCCGAAGCCGACGACGGAGTTCATCGACCGCACCCGCCGGTAGACGCCGTTGCCGTTGGACTGCGAGCCGCGGGTGCCGGGCGAGGCGTTGCCTTCGATGGTGACGATGCGCCCGTCGCGGCGCACGCTCTCGACGATGCCGACGTGCTGGATCCGGCGCAGCGAGTCCGGGAAGTCGAAGAACACGATGGCGCCGCGGCGCGGGGTGCGGCCCCACTGGCGACGCTGCTGGAACCACGCCGCATGCGAGGGGGTGTAGCAGGCGCGGCCGATGATGTGTTCGCCGCCGGCCTGGACCCCGACCCAGGAGACGAACATGTCGCACCAGCTGGCGTAGTTCAGGCCGTACCACTGGCCGAACTTGGTGTCGTTGTTGCGTCCTTCGGTGTACCCGATCTGGGAGCGGGCGATGTTCAGGACCTTGGTGGCGGTGACGACGGGCATCGGGGGCGACCCTCAGTACGGCCGGTTGACGGCGTCGTCGTTGGGGTCCGTGTTCTCGTCGGTCTCGGACTCTTCGAAGCCGGGGTCCTGGTCGACGTCCTGGTGCCCGTCGTCAGGGGTGATGCCGGTGTCGACCTGGTCGGGCGCCTGGTCGGGGTCGAGATCGGCGGGGATCTCGTCGGGCATGGGCACGTTCTCCGACATGCCACCGGTATCGGCGGAGCCGGAGTGGGGAACTTAACGAGTTAGCCCTCGCTGAGCCGCGCGATGCTGATCTCGACCAGCTTCGCGGCGAGCTTGCTGTAGAGGGCGGCGATCTGGAGCGACATGGCGCGGCACTCGGCGTCGGGGACGTCGTCGCCGGCGTTGAGCCGGCGCACGACGTCCATGCCCATCGCGAACTGGATCAGGTCGGCCTGGGCGATGATCTGGTCGGCCAGGACGACGGCGTCGGCGAAGGAGCGCAGCGGATCGCGTTGCCTGGCAACGGTGTCAGCAGCGGTGTGGAGGAGCTCCTCGTACAGGTGCACCCACCGGCGCACTTCCTGCTCGGGTGGCAGCGGCGCGACATCCCCCACCGCTCCACACTAGCGAGCCGGCCAGGTGCGTCCCAGGTCGTGTTGGGTGCGGGGACCATCAGGGGTGGCCACGTGCCAGGCGCCGTCGAGGATGGAGTCGGTGCAGTCGTAGCCGGTGATCCGTCCGTTGCCGTCCAGGACGTAGGAGAACCCGACCCCGACGATCGTGTGCTTGGCCAGGTCCAGGACCGCCAGCTCCCCGGCCCACTGCACCAGCAGGTAGCCGCGGGCGCGGGAGGCGATCTTGAGTTCGGTGATGAAGTCCTCGAGGCGTTCCTTCTGGTCGTCGTCGGGGGCGGTCTCCAGCTCGACGCCGTCGAGCTCGGCGTCGGAGCCGTCCACCTGCGGGCGTGGCTGGGGGTCGCTCATGACTCGCGGCCCAGGCCGGCGATGAACCGGCGTTGGGCCTCGGTCTTATCGGGCCCTTCGTCGGCGTCCTGGACCGCCTGCCACAGGCGTCGGATCCGCTGCCGTTCCAGGAGTGCGGCGGCGGCGACCGGGGTGCCGCGGTCCTTCAGCAGCAGCCCGCAGGAGGGGCAGTGGTAGAGCTCGGCGTGCGCCATCTCGGACCAGTCGTCCAGGTCCATGTGTTCGCGCACGCATCGGCGGAAGTCCTCGATCTTGGCGACGGAGTAGACCGCGCGAGCTCGCAGTGCCAGGGCGCGGCTGATGCTGGCCCAGCTGTCTTCGGTGTACCGGCGCAGGGTCTCCTCTTCTGCCGGGGTCAGGTCCCGGTCGGCGTGGATGAGCTCGGCGATGTTGTCGGGGGTCTCCTCGTCCACCGTTAGGGGGCCTGGGTCAGGAAGCGCACCACGGTCTCGTTCTCGTGGATGGCGCTGTAGAGCAGGCTCAGGGCGGCGCCGGGGCGGAAGCGGTGGTCCTGCACGTCGTGGTCGTGGTGGCCGGCCGCGTGCAGCTCGGCGTGCCGGGCGGCGGCGGCCTCGTCGTCCAGGTGCAGGGCGCCGACGACCTGGTGCTCGCTCATCAGGTGCAGCCGCAGCGAGGTGCCCAGCGAGGTCTCCGGGTCGGTGTCCAGGAGCGCGACGGGCTCGGACTTGACGACCTTGGCGGGGTCCGGTTCCGGGACGGCGGCGATGGCGGTACGGGCCTTGGGCACGGCGCGCTTGCTGGCGGCCGGGCGTTGGGTGCGGCTCATAGTCCCCTCCAGGTGTGTACGCAGCGTGTGCGGACAACTACTCAGATGAACTATGCCGGATGAGTTAGCAGAGCCGCGACACCTGCGGGCACTTCGTCGGCGCGTCGCCGGCGACACCCGGGAAGGGAATGACGTTCCACCTGGTGGCCCGCGGTTCCCGGCATGTGGTCGAGCTCAAGTTTCATCTGTTCGGCGATCCGCCACGTCATTCGGGCCACAAAAACAGACAACTCCCCGACACTTGTTGACACCTATGGACACCAACCAGTAATTGCCCGCTAGCATTGAGTGCTGTTCGAACCATGAGACCTGGAGGCTTGCGATGGCGCAGAAAGTCAGCGTGCTGCTGATCGACGACATGGATGGTGGCGACGCCGAGGAGACCATCACATTCGCTCTGGACGGGATGGGCTACGAGATCGACCTGTCCGAGAAGAACGCGGCCGCGCTGCGCAAGGCGCTGAACAAGTACATCAACAGTGCTCGCCGCACCGGAAAAGTCGGCAAGGCCCCCACGCACCGGGGTGGGGCCAGCGGGGTTCGACGCAACGGGAAGCTGGACCCGACGACGCTGAGCCATGAGCAGCGCCTGGCGATTCGCGCCTGGGGTCCGGACAACGGATTCGAGGTGAAAGAACGGGGCCGGTTCTCTAACGAATTGGTCCAGGCCTGGGACGCGGCGGGCCAGCCGATGGCCAGCTAGCCCCAGGCGGCGAAGACCTTCGTCACGTACTCCTCGATCTGAAAATCGCGGCCCTCCACGTACGGGGGGCTACCGGCAGCAGCCCACTTCCTGGACAGGAGTGGGCTGTTGTGGTGTGCGACCGCGATCGCCCACGGGTCGGCCTTGGTCTTGCCGGCCCACGCCCGGTAGACCATCCACAGGTCCTCCGCGGTCCAGCGGATCGCGTAGTCGTAGTCCAAGGCGCGCTCGAGGGTGACCTCGCCGCCGTGGACCGCCAGGTTGATCTGGGCCAGGCCGTGGTCCTGTCCGTTGACCCCGACCGCGGCGGGATCCAGTCCGCTCTCGTGGGTCAGGATTCCGCCGAGCACGTAGACCGGCACCTTGTTCTGGGTGGCGACCTCGGTGATCAGCGAGCTCAGGCCGGCGCGCATCGTGGCCTTGCCGACGATGCCGTCGATGTCGACCTTCCACCGCTTCTGCGCCTCGCACACCAGATCGTGGGTGCGCGGACCGAACCAGCCGTCCGGCTCGGCACCGACCAGGGACTGGATGGCCTTGACGCCGAGGTGGACGCACTGGGCGTCGTGGCTGGTGTCGCTCCCCGAGGCGAACCCGGAGCCGACCGGCTTCTCGCCCTTGGCCGCGAGCCGGTAGTACCCCATCTTCGAGGTGGATCCCGGCTTGGCCGGCAGTAGCCCACCGGTGGTTCGCCAGGCGCCGCGGCCCGGTACGGGATAGATCGGCATGCGCTGAGCGTCGTCACCGTTCCGGGCGCAATCAACGGCCTTACGGAGTGTCTTCTGCGCGTGTCGGCCCCGATGCCACAAGAAATGGGCACTCACGTGGCGACTGCGGAAGGTGCTGCGCATGTTCGTCGCCGCTCTCATCGCGGCCGTCACGGAGATACACCCGCTCTACCTGCTGGGCAGCAGCACGCCGAATCCGACGCCGGCGCCGGCGTCGTCGAGTCCGGTGTCCTTCGACTTCGTCGGGACGATCCTCCAGTACGGCCTGCTGGGCGTCCTGGTCCTGTGCTTCGCGTTCCGGAAGTTCCTGGTCCCGGAGTGGACCTTGAAACAAGCCGAGGAACGGCACCAGAAAGAGATCCACGATCTCCAGCAGCGTCTCCAGGAAGCCCGCGACCAGGTTGCGAAACTCCAGGACGTCTTCCAGGACCAAATGATCCCGGTCTTGACCCGAGCAACCGAGGTCAACGCCCGCTACATCGACGAGATGAAGCGAGCCCGCTATCGACGGGGCAGCTCCAAGTCGAACGACGAGATCGACGAGGAAGAGGCATGACCACGATGACCGAACGCCCGGAGCAACCGGTCTGGGAAGTCCGAGGTCTCTCCGACGAAGACCTACGGGCGCGCACCGACGAGCTCCTGATGGAGGCGCACCGCCTCTCGGCCCAGCTGTTCCTCCAGACCGAGCGCCTGAACTACGCGATCGAACTCTTCAGCAAGGTGCAAGGAGAGAAGGATGCCAACGACGTCACTTGAGGAACGCTTCGCGGCGCTCGAGGCCTCCAACACCTCGCTCGGCGCGGATGTCCAGGCGCTGACCGCGACCCTGGGGATCCTCAGCGAGGTCCAGACCGAGCAGCGCGAGATGGCCCGCAAGAACGCAGAGGTCTCGCGCCGGGTCCGCGATGTCGAGAACGAGGCCCGGGAGCGGGCCGCGCGCGCACAACGGGTGGCCACGCGCGTGGCGGTCGCGGCGGCGATCTTGCTGCCGCTGGCGAGCCTGCTGGTGTACTACGTGCTGTTCTCCCAGCTGACCGGGCTGCTGAACCAGACCCGCGCGGAGCGGATCAAGTCCTGCGAGGCGCGCAACTCCGCCACCATGTCCAACGCGCGCCGCGAGGGCCGTCTGGCCGCGGTCGAGCCGAACCCGGACGTGGCGAAGATCCACGCCGAGTCCGCGCGCGAGCTGAGCGCGGCGCTGGTGAACTGCGACCTGGCCACCCGCCTGGTCTCGCAGTCCACGTGAGCCGGCGATGACGCACACCGACACGTACGCGGCCAACCCGGCCCTGCTGTTCCTGTTCATCGTCGCGAACCTGACGATCACCGCCGGCTACATCTTCGTCGCGTTCTGGGTGGTGCCGAAGGTCCGCATCCAGCTCAAGCGCACCCTGATCGGTGGCGTCGGGTTCTTCGTGCTGTGCGGGCTGACGCACATCGACATGGCCCTCTCGGCGATCTTCGGCGAGAACATGACGATGCTCCAGATGGCCACCTCGTGGCACGGGCTGGCGATCCACATCCCGCAGGCGTTCGCGGTGTGGATGTTCGTCACCGGCCTCTATATCGAGCTCGGCAGCTTCGGCGGCATCCGGTTGCGCGACGACCCGGCACCACCCAGCGGCCAGAACCCGAACAGCGAGAACAGCTAGCCGCTAGTTCTCCGGCAGCACCAGGGAGTCGTACAGCTCCCCGATCGCGGTCATCACCTGGTCCACCTGGCGGCCGTGCTCGGCGCGCAGCTGCGGCAGGTAGCTGCGGAACCGCGGGTCGGTGTGCAGACCCATCACCCGGTCCACCGCGCCGGCCAGGTCGAGCATCGCGGTCTCGAACGCCACCCCGAACGGCTTCTCCCCCGACGATTCGGGCTTGCGGGCGCGCTGGTTGCGGGCCGGGCGGGTGCGCCCGGCCCCGGTGACCACGTGCCGGGCCTGGGGTTCCTCGCCGCGGTCGGCGGCCGCGCGGTCCTCGGCCTCCAGCAGGGCGTTGCGATCGCGCTGCACGGTGGTGGGGTTCAGGTTGAACACGGTCGCGATCACCGTCGAGGGAAGCTGCCGGTCAGTGAGCTCGGCGATCGCCGAGCGCCGCTCGTCACGGGACAACTGCGGGGGGCGGGTGTCGGCGAACTCGCTGGCCCAGTACTCCTGCCAGTTGGCGTACCCGAGCGCGACCCAGACCCGGCGCCGGTACAGGTCGTCGATCTCGCGCAGGCTGCGGCGCAGGTCCTGGCGCAGCGCGTCGGTGCGCGCGCGGGCCTCCTCCGAGCTCAGGTCGGAGGTCTGCACGACGTCGTCGGGCTCGAGCACGATCTCGGCGACGTCGACGACCGCGCCGGCCCCGCCGGCCCCGCCGACGTCGTCGGCCCCGCCGGCTTCGTCGCGTGGTGCCGGGACCGAGTCGGTCACGTTCAGTTGGGTGGTCTGGTCGCTCAACGGGGCTCCTTCGCGCCGATCAGGTTCATGAAGCGGCGCATCCGTGCGGACTCGGTCGGCGACAGGACGGACTCGGCCGCGGCCAGGGCGCCGGGCACCAGCTGCATGCCGATCATGCGTTCGGGGTCCATGCAGAGGGTGCACTCGGTGCGGATCCCGGCGTCTTCGGCGAGCTTGGCCGCGCCCTGCGGGGACAGCCAGGCCTTGTGCCCGCAGTCGGCGGCCGCCAGCACCGTGGCGCCGATGGCTTCGTATATCGGGTCCGGCCCGCGGTAGGGGGCCACGCACAGGACCGGTTGCTGCCTGCTGGACTGGCCGGGCGGGCGGGATGCGCTCATCACTCGTCCCATCGCTGGTAGGTGGTGGTGAGTTCTCGGTAGTAGCGGGCCAGCAGCCAGGCCAGGAAGTAGTGGCCGTCGCGGCGGGCCAGCTCGGCGGCGCCGGCGATGTACGCGCGGTCGGCGCCCTCGCGGATGTCTTCGGCGGTGAACGGGATCTCCATGCCCTGCTCCAGCATGTAGACCATCTCGCTCATCAGCCGCTGCGCGTAGGGGTGCTCGGACCCCATGACCCTCCCCGGCTGGTGCGGTGCCTCATCCGTGACCGTGCGCGGCGCCCGGGTGGGCGTGCGGGCCGGGCACCTCGTTACAGTGCCCGACCCAGTCGAAGACGCGCTCGTGCGGCCGCCGGCGGTAGTGCTCGTAGGGTTCGCCGGTCCCGGTGCACACGTAGCTGGTGTCGCGCAGGTCGGCGATCGGGACGTTCATCCGCACCCCGTCGGGCGGGAGCTCGGGCCCGTAGAAGGTGACCGCCATCGGTGAGTCCTCGCGGGGCTCGTAGATCGCCCTGCGGAACGCCTCGAGGGTTTCTTCGGCGCCGTCGCCGTGCCACTCGTGCTCTGCCACGGACTCATCGTAGTCACTTGACTACACTTAGCTCCTCTTCTCGCGGCGTGTCGGCACGTTCACGGCGGCGTGTCCCGCAACACGCCGACCGGACGACCACCGACCCGTCCCACAGCACGTCGTCCTGCTGCCCGAGCGGGAACACCGACCCGTCCTCGTCGAGCTCGATCAGCCCCAGCACCAGCAGCAGCTGCTTGGCGTCTTCGGCATCGGCCGCGGCATCGCACGCGGACACCGCGGCGGCGTAGCGGACGTCGTTGGTGGTGGTGCCCACCAGCCAGTCGGTCATGAGCATCTCGGCCATGGCCGGCCATCGGCACTACCGACGCCGGGAAGTGACGCCCCGCTCGGCCTGCTCCAGCTTGTCCATCGCGGCCTCGAGCGCACCGCGCACCTGCGACAGCTGCTGCTCGACCTCCGCGACCATCGGCAACTCCGTGGCCCGGCCCGCCACCGAGACCGGGTCCGCGATCGCGCGCAGCTTCTCCACCGTGGTGTCGTCCCACACCGGCTGCGGCCACACCGCGCCGTGGTTGCGGGCCGAGCGTGCCAGCACGACCGCGATCCGCATCGCCAGGTCCGGGCTCAGGCCCTTCAGCTGCCCAGCACCGCCCTCGTCGCGCGCGTCGGCCTCCACGTTCAGATCGGCCGTGCCGTCCAGGCTCCAGTGGATGCCGATTCTGCTCATGCCTCTGGCGTCGGCGGGTCCCACCGCCAACCCAACACTTCGGCGTCCGCGCGGGTGATCTGCTGCACCAGACGCAGCTCCCGGCCGGCCTGGCCGATCTCGTGCGCCTTCAGGTCCTGCATGAACGAGGGCGGGTTGAAGCCGCACATCTGCACCTCGGTCCCGTCCGAGCGTTGCATCGTCGCGCACCGGCCGTTGCACCGGCGCTTGTGCCACCACCGGGCGATCGGGTCCAGGTGCTTGATCGGCTTGCTGGGCAGCAGCGACCACCAGTTGTAGACGCGCGCGTGCAGATACCGGTGCAGTGGCTGGGCGTAGGTGTGCAGCTCGTACGTAGTGATGCGAGGTTTCGCATCGCCTTCTGCGGGTGGGGTCTCGGGACCGACCCGAACCCCTTCACCGGCCTCGTCGTGCCCGCCCGGCACCCACGCGTCGACCGACATCCGCATCACGACCTCGGAGAACAGGTACGTCAGAGCCATCAGTCCCCTTCCGGAGGGAGCGCCTCGAGGGCGTCGTAGGAGAACGTGCACATCGCCACCGCCCGCCCGCCGGCCGGCGGCGACTCCAGCTTGGTCTTGGACTCGGCGATCAGATCGTCCGCGCGCTCGGGGTCGACGACCTCGCACAGGGCGGCGCGCGCGTTCTCGACGTCGTCGGCGTCCTTGCAGATGTGGATCACCACGTTCCGCAGCGGGCTGGCCGCCCGGAACCTGCCGGTGCCCCGCAGCTGGGACAGGCTGTCGACCAGGAACCACCACATCAGTCCCTCGGTCAGGTCGCGGTCGACCATCAGCCACTCGTCGGGGACGGGCAGGCCGATGGCGTCGATCCGCGGGCTCAGCTTCGTGGTCGTCACGACCCCTCCTCGATGCCACCAGACTGTGGCTCTGCGTGCGAGCACGGACACTCTATGCGACGTATGCTGGGGGCGGCCACGATGCGGCCAGTGCTGAACCCGTGCCCCGACCGCCCCGACCAAGGAGGTGAGCGCGATGCGACTGACCAGGTAGCCGCCGGCCCCCGGAACGTCCGGGCACGCCGCGCGGCAGCGGAAGGAACCGGTGTCGCGAACCGACAAGACCAAGCCGATGTGGGTCCGCATCGCCGAGCATCACCCGGTCGAAGACCACGACCACCGTGCCGGCATCTGCGACCTGCCGTCCACGCCGTACGAGGAAGCCGATCTGCCCTGGTCGGCTCACCACTGCCGCTGGACCTACTCCACGACAGACCTCAACGGCTGCTGCTTCGGGTGCAACTGCTCCACCTGCAACCCCGACAAGAGCGCTAGGCGCCGGCGCGAACGCTACGACGCCAAGCGCCAGATCGCCGCGGAGCTCCAGGGCATGGCCACCAACAAGGAACGGTGGCCCGCCTTCAAGAACACCAAGAAGAACTGCAAGGGCAAGCGGGGCCGCAAGCACACCCCGCGCATCACCTGGTCGTACTGGGCCCGGTGGCGACTGGACCGGCACGGGGTCGCGTGCTGCCCGTCGAACTGGAACACCGACGGCTGGACCTGCTACCACCAGCTCAGCTGCGACCGCTGCGGCAAGATCCTGATCCCGTTCCTGCCGAAGGAGCAGTGCCCCACATGGCTGACACGGAAGTCCGCACGGGCGGAGGAGAGCACCCGCTAGTCATCCAGTTCGGCCCCGCGACGTTGGCGAAGCTGCGCGCGCTCGAGGAGCTGGAGGAGCTCGACACCTCCACGATCGTGAACCGGGCCGTGCAGATGTACTGGATGCTCGACCAGGTCCGACGTCGCGGCGGGGAGATCTACCTGCGCCCCGACCGCGAGGCCAAGGAAATGGGGCGGCTGCGCTGGCAGTGACCAGGTAGACGATGACGACCGGCGAGCCGAGTGAGCGGCTCGCCGGTCGTCGTGGTCCCGGGTCGTGGACCCGGGGTGAAAACTACGTGATGCCAACGTTGACATCACAGGTCCGCCGGCGCCTGAATTTGCCGGATCAGACCGAGCGGCCCATGAGCTCGCTGTAGGAGAACCGGTACGACAGGGCGTCTCGGATCCCGATCGTGTCGTCCTGATCGTCGAACCCCAGCAGCTCCCCGTCGTACACCAGCGCATACCGCGGTATGCGCAGCTGGTTCTTCACGAACGCCTCGCCGCGCTCGGTGACCCGCCAGAAGCCGGACCGGCCGCCGTCCTCGCGCCGGCCGAAGGACTCCTCCACCAGCCCCCAGTAGCGCAGCTTGCCCTCATCGGCTCGGGCGCGCCCGACGATGGTGGGCCCGTGCACCCACTCACTCGTGCCGCCCTCGCGCCAGAACAGGATCAGCGCGCGCGCCATCGAGGAGGTGACGGTGCGCCAGTACACCTTGGACCACTGTCCGCAGCAGGGGCAGTGCACGCCTTCGTCGTACTTCATGAGCTCGAGCCAGGCGCGGGCGTCGGCGAGCGTCACCCCGGGCGACAGCGGCCCGGGGTCCGGGTCGATCGTGGTCATCCGGCTGTCCTCGGTCACTCGTCGAGCCAGACGAACCGCGTCTTGCCACCGTGACCGTGGACCGCCTCGGCGGAGGCCACGTCGTCCCACACCACCGTGGAGGCGTGCGGGACCGTGGTCCAGCGGATCACCGTCGTGCCGTCCGGGAACACGCAGCCGAATGCGACGGTGCCGGTGCCGGACACACCGCTCACGTCCTCGTCGCGTTGGAGGATGAAGTTGCGCATGCCGATCACGTCGTCGTCACCGACCGGCAAAGAGAGTTAGCCTTGCGTGATGAGCGGTGGTGGCGGAGGACCCAACCCCTTCGACTCGGCCCAGGCCGGCAGCCCCGAGGAGCAGGCCAAGGCTCTGATCGCCGAAGCCCAGCAGCGACTGGAGCAGGACAGGCGGATGCTGGCGCGCAGCCACAACATCTTCCTCATCGTCTCGCGGATCACGCTGCTGCTGATGATGGTCGCGGCCGCCGCCACCTTCACCCTCTACGACCGCACCGGCGACTACATATGGGCGTTCGCCGCGATCACCGGGTTCACCCTCGCCGGCGTCTTCGCCGGCTACCTGTTGTTCGGACGCGACACATGGTGAGCGACTACGACCGGTACGAGGCCGACCAGGAACGCGGCACCGTCCGCTGGTTCGGCCCGCCCTGGGAAGGCTGGCTCTGCCGACCGAACAACCAGGTCCCCACCCCCGTCGGTGAAGAGTGCGGCTCACCGCTGTGCGATCGCCCCATCTCGTTCAACCAGCGCGGTCTCACCATCCCGTACGCATTCCGCCGCGGTATGGAACGCCCGCCCGGCACGTACTGGCAGGCGCCGCCCGGCTGGTGGGTCACCCCGTACCACCTGGCCTGCTTCGCCAACGACGTCCTGGACCTCAAGGCCTGATGCCCGGCGGCTACGACAAGCACCAGAGGTTCGACAGTGAGACCGCCACCCCCGAAGGCGAAGTGCACTACGAGCACTCCCCCATCCCGGTGCGGTTTACCTCCGTCTCCCTACAGCCACGCCTCGAGGTCCAGTACGACGCGTGGGTGCTGGCCTGGACTCGCAACGCCGTCCTGGTCCTGTGGGTCCAGACCCGAACGGGCGGGAAAGAGCTCCAAACCCGTTGGGTGCCACCGAATCGTGTAACGCGTTTGGCGCCTGAGGATCACGGGTAAGGTGTGTGCGCGCACGCCGCGGGAGGCTGGAGATATCTCTGGGCGGGTGGGGGTTCGACGCCCCCGGTGCGCGCTCAACGACACGTCCCGACAGCCATGATATCGTCTTCTCGGGAGGCGATATCATGGCTCGAACAGTGATCGACGTCGACGACGAAGCCCTGGCCCGCGCTCAGGAAGTACTCGGGACCGACACCAAGGTGGCGACCGTCAACGCGGCCCTGCGACTGGCGGCCGACATGCAGCGCCGGCAGGCGCTCATCATGGAGGAGCTGGATCAGGGCGAGCAGTACGCGGTGCTGCGCGACCTCGACACCTGGAACGGCGACGACGGCGGCACGGCAGGAGTGCGCGTCCCCGCATGAACCGCCTCTTCCTGATGGACACCAGCGTCACCGCGCGCCTCGACAAGCCCGCCGTCCGCGACCAGGTCACCCCGCTGCTCCAACAGGGCATGATCGCCACCTGCGACATCCTCGACGTCGAAGCCGGCTACGCCGCGCGCGACTGGAAGGACCTGGATCGCATCAGGTTCCGCCGCAGGAACCTCTACACCTGGCTGCCCATGCGCGACGACATGTGGCTCGCGCTCCGCCGGGCACAGGACGACCTCGTGGAACAGAGCGTCCACCGCGGCATCGGCATCGCCGACATGCTCATCGGAGCTACCGCCGCCGCCCACCGGGCGTGGGTCCTGCACTACGACCGCGACTACGAGCTGCTCGCGCCCGTGATGGGCTTCCACCACCGGTGGGTCGTGCCGCCCGGCACCGTCGATTAGAGAAGGTCTGTATCGATGTCCATGAGGATCGCCAACGCCTCTTCGATCTCCTTCATCTCCGCGAGACTGAGATAGCCGACGGCTTCGCCGAGCGCCTTCTCAGGGTCGACTGCCGTGACGGCGTCGCACAGCGCCAGAGTGGTTCCGTCGAGGATGGTGACCTCGGGCCGAAACCCATAGGCACGAGCGCGTGTGCTGGTAGGAACCACGATCCACGTACTGAGGTGCTCGAATCGCGTCGCACTGACGACGATCGCGTAGCGGGGCTCGCGCTGTTCGTGCCCCTGCTTGCCTCGCGGCTTATAGGCGTAGACCTCGCCTCTCATAAGCCGACGGTCGTGGTGTGGGTGACGACGTCGTCGCCATCATCGCCACGCAGCTCCGCCAGCGCAGCCGCCACCTCCGCGCGATCCTCCAGGTCGTTGCCGGCCAGGCGCGCCTCAGCTTCCCACTCCTTGCGCTTCTGCTCGCGACGCAGAGCACGCAGGCCAGCAGCGATGATGACATCGACGCTGCGGCCGGTGGCAGCAGCGACCTGATTCAGTGTCTCCCGGGTACCGAGACTGACCCTGACTGTGGTGGTGCTTGTCCCATGCGTGGTCGCCATCCAGCAAGTCTACATTGTGTAGACGCCGCTAGCTAGACAGGCACCGCCGACGACTAGCGCGAGCTCACTTACGCACCTCCGACGGCATCTCCCGGTCCATGAAGAATCGCACGGCCGCCTGGGCGTAGATGATCATGTCGGCTCGGTAGACCGCCGGCTGCTTGTCCCAGTCCGTGACGTGGTCCGCCTCGTTAGCCATGTAGCGAGCAAGTTCTTCCGTCAGATCCATGCCACCAGGGTGACCCAGCCTGTCGTCAGCGGCCACGTCCATGCCGAACGAGAGGGCACGGGCCCACCCAGTCCAGAACGCTCGCCACTTGGACATCAGCAGGCCCTTTCATACTCACTGTTATCGGCGT
>JACCDR010997290.1_pt1 | contig 22549 bp, 27 predicted proteins | sample 7446431 | NCBI WGS metagenome assembly JACCDR01 (sample SAMN15323443, study PRJNA562643) | freshwater metagenome | isolation source: river surface water | place: USA:Blue River Watershed | collected 2017-08-17 | reverse complement strand
GAAGTTGACTCTTAAGACTCAACGTACTACGATGTAGTACATGACAGCAGCGACGAAGGAACCGCGTACCGTCGCGGCGTACGGCTCCCGCGTGATCGCGGTCCTGGAGGAAGCCTGGGCCGCGATCCAGGAAAACCACCCGGACCTCCCCGACGCGGTGATCATCACCGGCCAGGGGTTGCAGCGCGGCGGCGCGTCGATCAACTGGGGCCACCAGGCCCCCGGCCGCTGGACCGCCGCCGACATCAGCGTGGACGGCCCGGCCCCCGAGCTGCGGGAGCGCGGCACCGACGAAATCATGATCACCGGCCAGTGCCTGTGGCGCGGCGCCCGGTTCACGATGGAAACCCTTCTCCACGAAGCCGCGCACTCGCTGGCCGCCGCACGCGGCATCCAGGACACCAGCCGCAACAACGCCTATCACAACTTCAAGGGTTTCGTGGCGATGGCCACGGAGCTGGGCCTGGAGTGGCCGAAGGGCAAGCCGAAGTGCGATAAACGCGGGTTCAGCGCGGTGGAGATAACCCAGGCCACGCTGGACAGGTACGAACGTGTGATCGACCGGTTGGCCAGCGCCGTCAAGCTGTACTTGGCGATGCCCAGCTACTTGGCCGCCCTGTTCGGCATCGCCACCGCTGCAAAGCCTCAACCGGAAGGCGACCCGGATTCTCCGGAAGATGAACCAGATTCACCCGAACCGGTGACGAAACCGAAGTCGCGGAACCTTCCGAAGGCTCGGTGTTCGTGCGAGACTCCCCGTGAGATCCGGCTCTCCCGCAAGATGCTGGATCAGGGGGATATCACGTGTGGCGTGTGCGGGAGTCGCTTTCTCATCCCGGAGGAAGACGACTAGCGGACCGCACACCCTTACGTGATGGGGCACAGAGGCCCGGGGCGCGCCGAATGGCCGTCCCGGGTTGTCCTTTGGTAGGCTCCCGCCGGGCTTGGTTGTCGTCCCCTGGTGGCACTCTCACTCCGCCGGGGGCGGAGGGACGGCCAGGCCCGCCGGTTGGGTGGCGCAAATGGAAGACGCGCGGGTCTTCGGGTCCCGATGTTGCAGGTTCGAATCCTGCCCCAGCCTCACTTATCCAGACTGTGCTCGAAGCCGTCTTCCCAGGCATCTTCTTCGGACTTGCGCCACTGGCCGCGCCATTTGCAGGTGTAGCAGTAGGCGTGCCAGCCGCCACCGATGCGAAACCAGCGCCACGTGCGGACGCGGGGGAGCGCTTCCCAGAGGTGAAGAATTTGGACCACGCCGCACCCTAGCGCAACTGTGGCCACACGGTGCGCGCTCGGCGCGACGTGAGCCCCATCTCCCACTGGTGCGCCCGGCCAAATTCGTGCGCCCCAGCGCGGCCCAGGAACGGACCGGCGAAGTACTTCCCGCACTGGCACGACACGTACCACCGGTGCGCCACCTGGTAGCTGTTAACCGGGAACGTCAGCGTGAACACGTCCAACCGGTGTGGGTCCAACCGCAGCGCCACGGCCGCCTCCAGCTCTTGCTCCACCACGTCCGGGCCGAGATCCGGCGGTACCGGCTTTCCCGCGTTGGCCGCTACCCGCGCCATGCGAGGCACCTGAGCGAGGTGAGCTTGCCAGCCCCATCCTGCTCGGGCCTGGGCGCCCACCCCCGTGAAGGTGGCTGACCAGCCTTCACACGAGCAGAAGCCCCACCAGGTAAGCACACCGTCCACAAAGTCATACGTATAGCCGAATTCATGCACCACGGGAGCTATCATGCCGGGTCCAGCGCCCAATCCCCAGGCGGTGCGCCGCAACGCGCGAGTAGGCCCGCTGCGCTTGCCGGCGGAGGGTCGCCAGGGTCCGCCGCCGGCCTGGCCGTTCCGCAACCTGTGGCCGACGGAGGAACCCGTCTGGCAAGCCCTGTGGGCCACACCCCAGGCGGTGGCGTGGGAGCAGATGGGCTCCGGCATGGTTCGGGCCGTAGCGCGCTTCGTACGGCTCGGTACGGCCGTTGACGACGGCACGCCGGACCCGAGGGTCTTCACCGCGCTCCAGCAACTGGAGGACCGCCTGGGGCTCAACCCGAAGGCGATGCGCACCCTGATGTGGGAAGTGGTCGGTGATGAGCTGGCCGCGCGCCGCCCGGCCGCCGCGTCCGACATGGCCGACATCCGCCAGCGCATCCGCGCCGTGGGCTGACGTAGCACAAGGGAAAGGCCCGCCGGGGACGTGAGTCCGGCGGGCCTTCCTGTTCCTGTACTCCCCTAGCAACCGTCCCCCCAGGTGCGCGGCCGTGCACCGCCTATCCAGGGGAACTTCCAACGGCCCGGAAACGGTAGCACTAGGGTGCGGTGGGGAATTGTCGTCTGGCTGACACCCGTTCGGGTGACTACTGGCGAGTTACGACCACGGCAGTAGCAGCCCGTCACCGTGCTCGCGCGGGATGACGTGGACGTGTAGGTGCCAGATGGTCTGGCTGGCCGCCGCCCCGATGTTGGTGATGATGTTGCTGTGGTCGTACTGAGCGGCCACGTGAGACGCGAAGTACATCGTGTACGAGAAGATGTTCGGGCTCTCCACCGCGTCTTCGACGTGAACCTTGGGGATCACCATGATGTGGCCGGGGACCACCCCGCCGGAGCGGGGGGTCAGCAGCACCACGCTGCCCCAGTCCTCATCCACGTCACCGGCCGCGATCCGGTCGCAGAATACGCAGTCCCCCACCGGTCACTCCCCGCAGCCGCACGTCAAGCCGCACGCGCCGCAGATAGCGCAGTGGTACGCCGGGCTGTCCAGGTCCTGGCCGCAGTCGTCGCACTCGAACGGGTGTCCGTAGTCCCGCTCTTCCATCAGCCGGAGGTTGGCCGCTTCCTCTTCGTAGTCCCGCTGGTCTTCTTGATCCATCTCTCGCGCTCCCTTCGTCAACGGCCTAACGTACTACAGCGTAGTACGTTGAATCTTAAGAGTCAAGGGGGCGCGCGATGCCGTGGCGCGGCCCCGAGCACGAAGGCGAATTCCCGACGCTGGGCTACCAGGTAGGCGCGTGGATCGAAGCCCATTGCGTCATCCCGGACGGGTACAACATGGGCCGGCCATACCGGCTCACCGACGAGATGTGGCGCTTCCTGCTGCGGTTCTATCGCGTCGGCCAGCCGGACGGCCTGCACTTCACCGGCGCGCAGCTCCGTCGGTCCCAGAAGTGGGGGAAAGACCCGTTCGGGGCGGCCATCATCTTGGCCGAAGCCGGCGGTCCCAGCCGCTTCGACGGGTACGACGCGGCCGGGGAGCCGGTGGGCCGGCCGTACCCCACGCCGCTCATCGTGTGCCTGGGCACCAGTGAGGACCAGACGGCCAACACCTGGCGCCCGCTGCTGAGCATGATCCGGCGCGGGCCACTCATCGACTGGCCGGACATGGACGCCGGTGACACCCGCGTGAAGTGGCCCGGCGGCGGCCAAATCGAGCCGGTGACTACCAGCGCGCGCGCTCGTCTTGGTGCGCCGCTGACCTTCCTGACCATCACCGAGTCCCACCTGTTCACCCTCCAGGGCGGCTTCCGCCGCGTCACCGGTGCGGTGAAGCGCAACGTCGCAGGCATGGACGGCCGGTGGCTGGAGTTGACCAACGCCTACGATCCCACCGAAGGCAGCGAAGCCCAGGTAACGGCTGAGTCGCAAGACAGCCGGGTCTACGTCGATAACGTGGAATCCCAACGGGTTCACGACTTGCACGACGACGAAGCGCTGTTGGCCGAGCTGGACCGGCAGTACGGAGACAGCGCCCGTTCGCGCGGCGGCTGGGTGAACCTGGCGCGGATCGCTGATGAGGTGCGGTCCAACCGGCACATGGAAGCCGACCGGCGGCGGTTTTTCCTCAACGAAATCGTGGTCGGTGAGTCCGTCCTGGTGGACCCCACTCGGTGGGACCTTCAGGCCCGGGATGACTACCTCAACCCGAAAGACCTTATCGCGCTGGGGTTTGATGGAAGCAAGTACAACGATGCCACCGCGCTCATTGCTTGCCGGCTGTCCGACTCCCGGCTGTTCACGCTGAAGGTATGGGAGAAGCCGGCGGACGCTGACCGGGACTGGCGGGTTCCGTCCAGCGAGGTGGACCAGGTGGTCCGGGATGCCTTCACCGCGTACTCCGTGGCCCTGCTCTACGCAGACCCCTACCGGTGGCAACCGTACCTGGAGATTTGGTCGGCGGAGTTTGAGGACCGCGTGGTGGAATTTCCCACCAACGTTGAGCGACGTATGGACATGGCCATTGAGCGCTTCGTGACCGCCTTCGCGGACAACAGGATCACGCACGACGGCTCGCAGATTCTTCAGCGCCACATGCGGAACGCGGTCATCGTGAAGGGTTCCCCTAAGAAGGAACGGCCCTCGGAGGAAGTTCTGTCCACCCACTATCTGAAGTTGGCGAAGAGAGGTGACGGGATGCTCATAGACGCGGCTGTGGCCGCCGTGCTGGCGCTGGCCGCCGCCGGCCAGGCCATCGAAGACGGCGCGCTCATCCCGGAACCGAAGATCACCCCCATGGTGGTGTGGCGGTGACTATCCGGGACTGGCTCACCGGCCGCGCTCCCCGCGTCCGGCCGGGGGAGCGCCGATACACCTTCAGCGACTGGTTGGCCGACTACTCATCCACCTTCAGCTTCGGCAACAACACCTATCCACTGGGGATCCAGACCACTTACGAGAAGGACCCGGCGGAGCCGATCGGCCAGTGGTTCGCTGGCTACGCCCAGGGTGGTCTGAAGTCCAACGGGATCATCTTCGCGCTGGAGTCGGCCCGAGTCAGCGTCTTCGCCCAGGCCCGCTTCCAGTACCAGAGGATCCGCCAGGGCCGCCCTGGGGACCTGTTCGGCACCGCCGCGCTGGGTGCCCTGGAGCGGCCCTGGGCCGGCGGGACCACCGGGGATCTGCTGTCCCGGATGCTGCTGGACGCTGACCTGGCTGGCAACGCTTTCGTGGTCCGGCTGGAGCCAGACCTGGTGCGGCTGCGCCCTGACTGGGTGGAAATCGTCCTAGAGCCACGCTACGGGCCTAACAGCAGCCGGGTGGGGTGGAAGCAAGTAGGGATTCTGTACACCGAGGGTGGGAAGGGCTCGGGGGAGGACCCGGCCGTCTTCCTCCCCGGGGAGTACGCCCACTTCGCGCCCATGCCCGACCCTGAAGCCAGCTACCGGGGGATGAGCTGGCTCACCCCCGTGGTGCGCGAGATCCAGTCGGACACGTCCGCGACCAAGCACAAACTGAAGTTCTTCGAGAACGCAGCTACGCCCAACATCGCGGTGAGCCTGCCCAAGGAGATCACCGAGGAGCAGTTCGCCAAGTTCGTCGAGACCATGGAGCGCAGCCACAAGGGTGTGGACACGGCGTACAAGACGCTGTACACCGGCGGCGGCGCGGACGTGACCGTGATCGGCGCGGACATGAAGCAACTGGACTTCAAGGTGACCCAGGGCGCGGGGGAGACTCGCCTGGCGGCGGCGGCTGGTGTGCACCCGGTCATTGTGGGCCTGTCCGAGGGTATGCAGGGCTCAGCTCTCAACGCGGGCAATTACAACTCGGCCAAGCGGTCCTTTGTGGACCGCACGTTGAGGTACCTGTGGCAGAACGTTTCTGGCTCACTGGAAGCCCTATTTCCACCGCCGGCCGGTGGCGATGCCCGGCTGTGGTACGACGCGCGAGACGTGCCGTTCCTTCACGATGAGATGTTGGATCGGGCCGATATTCAGGCCAAGCAAGCCGCGACTATCCGCCAGTTGGTGGATGCCGGCTACACCGCCGAATCCGTGGTGGCCGCTGTCCACTCGGAGGACATGACCCTACTGAAGCACTCGGGTCTTTTCTCCGTCCAGCTCCAGCCGCCGGGCGCCCAGGACCCGGCGGAGAAGAAAGCCCCCGAAGGGAGCACGAAGTGAGGACCCTGAGGGACCTTCAGGTGGTGCGCGGCGTACGGCCAGCCCCCGAGATCCGGACCGACGAAGGCGCAGAGTCGGACGTGCTGGGTGTCCTTAGTGGACACTTCAGCATGTTCAACAACCTCTACCGCATCGAATCCTGGTGGGAGGGAACGTTTCTGGAGCGCGTAGCGCCCGGTGCTTTCCGCAAGACCATGCGGGAGCGCAGGGACCAGGTGGTGGTGGCCTTCGATCACGGCTTCGATTTTCAGATCGGAGACAAGGTACTGGGGCCGATCCGGGAACTTCGTGAGGACGGCCAGGTAGGCGCCTACTACGAAGTGGACCTGCTGGACACCAGCTATAACCGGGACCTGGCCCCAGCGCTGAAGCGCGGTCTGTACGGCAGCAGCTTCCGATTCCAGGTGATCAAGGATGACTGGGACCGCTCAGGCGAGCCCAGCGACGACAACCCGGACGGCCTACCCATCCGCACCATCCGGGAAGTACGGCTCCACGAATTCGGGCCGGTGACCTACCCGGCCAACCCTGAAGCAACCGCGAACCTGCGCAGTGTCGTCGGCATGACCGATGGCTACTACGAACGGGTTCGCTCCACCGACCCCCGCCGCGTAGAGGCTCTGGCCGAGCGCGTGCGTGAGCTTCGCACTGGCCGCCCTGATCAGGCTGAGCCAGCCGCGCCTGTAGTAACCGACGCGCCGGAAGCCGTTACGGCTCACCACCCGTCTGGTCTGTCCGCCGCCGTGAGGGCTCGAATCCTCACGGCTCCGTTCCTGACCACGGGAGCAATCCATGAATCTGCGGGAACGTCTCGCAGCCGTGGAGAGTGAGCTTCGCTCGCTCCACGAAGCCGCCGGGGATGAGCCCCTGGCCGACGAAGCCCAGACCCGCTGGGATGAGCTGACCACCGAGCGCAGCAACCTTCAGACCGCGATCCAGCGGGATGAGGCGCGCCGGGCCACGGTCGCCCAGTTCGCCCAGCGCGAGTCCGGTGACGGTGCTCGCCAGGGCAGCCCCGCGCTGCACACCCAGCGGGACCCGTTCGCGGTCCTGGAGCGGGTGCGCCCGTACGGCGGTCCCCAGCCGGAGATCCGCCGGGAGCTGGTGGACTCCACCATCCGCGCCCTGGAGGGCCGGGTGGAAGGCACCGAAGCCCAGCGCCACCTGGAGTCGCTGCTGAACCGCCACGCCAGCCACACGGCGTGGGCCGCGCAGATCCTCCACCGCAGCCGGCCGGAGTACGCCGAAGCGTGGGCGAAGCTGGTCAGTGGCCGCCAGGCCATGCTGACCGAGGACGAGCAGCGCGCCGCGATGGCGGTGGGCACCAACACGGCCGGCGGCTACCTGGTGCCGACGCACCTGGACCCGACGATCATCCTCACCAACGCTGGCGTGTCCAACGTCATCCGGGGCCTGTCCCGCACGGTGACGCTGACCGAAGGCAACGTGTGGAACGGGGTTACCAGCGCCGGCTCCACCGCGTCGTGGGATGCCGAGCTGACGGAAGTCAGCGACGACACCCCGGCCGTGGACCGCATCTCGGTTCCCACCTACACCGCGCGGGCCTTCGTCCAGGCTTCCATCCAGGCCACCCAGGACATCAACGGCCTGGCGTCGGATCTGCTCACCATCCTGGGCGACGCAAAGGACCGCCTGGAGGCCGTGGCGCACGCCACCGGCTCCGGCTCGGGCCAGCCCACCGGTATCTTCACGGCGCTGGACGCCAACACCAACGTGGAGGTGATCAGCACCACGGCGGCCACCATCGGCGTGGTGGACCTGCACAACCTCTACCGGAGCGTGCCGGTCCGCTGGCGTGGCAAGGGCACCTGGCTGATGAACCCGCTGTACTCGCTGGCCATTAAGGCCCTGGGTACGGCGCTGTCGGCCAGCTACACCACCGACCTCACCCAGGGAACCACGGGCACGCTGCTGTCCCGCCCGGTGGTGGAGTCGGATGAGGCCCCGACCACGCAGACCACCACCAGCAACGACAACGAAGTTATCTACGGCGACTTCAGCAACTTCGTCATTGTGGACCTTCCCGGGTCCACGGCGGTGGAGTACATCCCGCACATGTTCAACACCAGCAACAACCTCCCCGATGGCCGCCGGGGCTGGTTCATGTACTGGCGCAACGGGTCGGACAGCATCAACGATCTGGCTTTCCGGCTTCTCCAGGACAAGACCAGCGCCTGATAGAGCTGGGCCGGCGGACGATCCACGGGAGGTTTCGACCGCCGGCCCTTGGCCGACACCAGCTCTATACCCACTCAGGAGGAAACCATGGTGTACGACAAGGCGAAGTCTGGGGATCCGGACTTTGATGACAAGGTGCCGCTGGAGGCCCACCAGGGCGGGGAAACCGTCACCGATGCGGACGGCAACACGGCCCGGGTGACGGAAGCCAACGGCCCGATCAAGCCGGACGGCAGCCACGCCAGCCTGGACGAAAAGCTGGAGGACGGTGACAACCGCCCGGCTCCGGGCGCCGTGGCCACCGAGCACAGCTCCATCCAGGTGGCCAGCCAGCGCCCCAACGACGACGGCAAGGCGGAGCCGGTCGAGTCGAAGGGCAAGGCCAGCAAGTAAGCGCCCGGCTGGCGTGGGGAAGGCGCTGGCCGGACATCGGCCCCGGCAGAGCTTCAGGGACTCTGCCGGGGTCTTTCCATCCCTGAATCCCTGATGACACAAGGAAGTGGAGCAGACATGGCGACGAAGACGGTACGGGCCAACGAAGTAGTGAGCGTGCGCCACCCGGAGCACGGCCTGATGGTGACCCCCGACCCGGCCCAGCCGTACCCGGTGGACGACCCTTTGGTACGCGCGTACCCCTGGCTGTTCTCGACAGAGGACGAGCTAGCGGCGAAGGCGAGCGAGCCCACCCCGGAGTCGGTACCGATCGAGACGGCCAGCAAGCGCCCCGGTCAGAAGCGCGGCGGTTCCGTCCGATGACCACAGCCACGGCCGTCCCTGGGACCGTGGTGGTGGGCTACTGCGACGCTGGCCGGTGGTCGGCTTGCTTCGGACTGTCCTACAGGGATCTACTACTTCACGATGTGTTGCACAGCAACAGGATTATCCGAGAGGGTGGCCTGGAGCTGCGCAAGATGGTTGGCGCCATGGGTGTTGCCGCCGGCCGCAACGAGATTGCCAGGCTGTTCCTGGACAACACCAACGGTGAGTGGCTGTTCTTCGTCGACACGGACATGGGTTTCGAGCCGACGATCGTGGAGCAGCTCATCAACTCCGCTGGCACCGACCGGCCGGTTATGGGGGCGCTCACGTTCGCCATCAAACGACGCGCGCGAGCGCTCGGCCACGGTGAGCGGTTCGGCATCCAGCCGGTGCTCTACCAGTACGTGGAGCGCGAGGATGAGGTGGGCTTCGCGCCCATCCTGAAGTACCCGCGTAACGCGGTGATGCCGGTGGCCGGGACCGGCGCGGCGGCGCTGCTCATCCACCGCCGCGTCCTGGAGGCGGTCCGGGAAGCGTACGGCGACGCTTGGTTTGACTTGACCGTTCACCCCACCGGGGACCGGGGCAAGCCGCGCACCTTCAGCGAAGACCTGTCGTTCTGCCTACGGGTCCAGGCGGCCGGCTTCCCGGTGCACGTAGACACGGCCATCCACACGGTGCACGAGAAGGGCGGCATCTTCCTGGATGAGTACGCCTACGATCACCAGCCGCCGGCGGATTCCATCGACGGCGGCGAGTCATGAGGGTGTACACCGGCGGGACCTTCGACATCATCCACCCCGGCCACGTCGCGCTGCTGCGCCAGTGCTGGGTCCTGGCGGAGAAGCACGGCCACGTGACGGTGGCGCTGAATACCGATGATTTCGTGGAGAGATACAAGGGTCACCGACCCGTCATGAGCTATGACGAGCGCGCGGATGTGCTCCGCTCCATCCGCTACGTGGATTCGGTGGTGCCCAACGCCGGTGGCGAGGATTCCAAGCCGGCCATCGAAGCGGTGCGTCCACGGCTCATCGTTGTCGGCGCGGACTGGGAACGGCGCGGCTACCTGGCCCAGCTCGGCGTGACGGAGGCGTGGCTGGCCGATCGAGACATCACCATCCATTACGCCCGGCACGCCTGGTCCGAGCTGATAAGCGACACCGAGATCCGGCGCCGCATCCGGACCGCGCCGTGATCCCCGTAGTGGTGTCCACCGGCGTGGACCGCACCGACTGGCTACGGGACTGTCTGGCGTCGCTGACCCCCGAGCGGGTCACCATCGCGCGACCGCGCACCGGCGGGGAGCTGGGCGCGATCAAGATGATCCACGAGTCCACGCACTGGTCGCGCTGGCTCCTCATCCAGGACTCCTGCCTGGTCCTGGATGAGGGTTTCTGGGACTTGGTGGGGAGCTGGGCCGGACCCGCGCTGCTGTGCCCGCGCCCGTCCATGTACATGGCCATCTATGAGCGCCGCGTCCTGGAGCAGATGGACATACCCGATGTGGCCGCCGGCCTGGACCGTGGCGTGTCCATCCACTACGAGACGGAGTGGATGGACCGATACGTCTGGACGGCCGAGACGCTGGGCATGGAAGTGCCGGTGCTGATGCCGGACTTCACCGATGCCAACGCCCAGCGCACCGAATTCCACAATGGACGGCTCAATCTGGTGCTGGAGAACAAGTTTCTCCGCAAATACAAAGGAACGTGGAGGTAGCGGTGATCGGGGACAGCTACGCCACCGTGAATGAGCTGAAGACCTACGTCGGCATCGCGGACAACCTGGATGACGACCAGGCGGAGCAAGCCTTGGCCACGGTGAGCCGGGCCATCGAACAGTGGTGCTCGCGCCAGTTCAACGACGCTGGCTCGGTCAGCGCTCGTGTCTACTTCGGACAGTGCTCCGGCTACGTTGACGTGGATGACTTCAGCACCACGACCGGCTTGGCCGTGGCCACCGACGCCGGTGAGGACGGCACGTACGACACCACGTGGCTAACGACGGACTTCTACGCCGAGCCCATCAACGGCGTGGTGATGGGCGTGCCTGGCCACCCGTACACCAGGGTGCGTAGCACCAGGCGGTGGTTTCCGGTCGGCACCGTCAGTCCCACCGTCCAGGTAACCGCCCGGTGGGGCTGGCCGGCGGTGCCCGCCGGGGTGAAGCAAGCCACCTTGATCCTGGGCGCTGAAGTCATGAAGCTGCGTGAGGCGCCGTTCGGCGTGGCCGGCTTCGGAGACTTCGGCCCGGTGCGCATTCGGGAGAATCCGGTGGCGATGCGCTACCTGGCCCCGTACCGCAAGCACGGGGTGATGGTCGGGTGAGCCAGGGCTGGAGCATCCAGGACATCCGCCGGGGCCTGGGCGAGCGACTGGAGACCATTCCAGGGCTGCGGGTCATCGACTACGCCCCGGGGACGTTCACCCCGCCAGCCGCGATCGTGGACCCGTCCGACGATTTCGTGGTCTTCGATTCGACGTTCGGAGACAGCGATGTACTGCACTTCGATATCCACGTCTTGGTCACCGCCGCTCAGGACCGAAGCGGACAGTCCAATCTGGACGGATACCTCCAGGGTGCCGGTAATCAGTCTGTCCGTGCTGCTGTATCGGCGGAGCCGACGCTGGGAGGCCGAATCAGCTACGCCCGCGTTGTGGGAGCTGCGGGGTACGGCCTACGTGACGTAGGCGGAGTGGAGTACGCGGGCGTGACGTTCGCGGTAGAGGTGGTCACGTGAAGTGGCTGGTAGTAGAGCCTGGGCCTAATTTCAGTGTCTTCGACGTGTATGCCGGCTGGGTGGAGGCCCTGCGAGAGCTGGGCGAAGACGTGGCCGAGTACAACACATCCGCCCGGCTGACGTTCTACGATACGGCGCTGCTCCACAAAGGACCCGACGAAGAGCCGGTGAAGGCGCTCACCGAGGACCAGGTGACTGAGCTGGCTATCAATGGGTTGTACGCCGCGCTGTACCGGCTGCGCCCGGATGTGCTGCTGGTCATATCCGGGTTCTTCACCCCGGCCGAGATGCTGGACCTGGTGGCCCGCAGCGGGACCCTGGTGGTGCTGGTGCATACCGAGAGCCCGTACGAAGACGGTCGCCAGATAGAGCTGGCTGCGCACGCCCACGTCAACCTCATCAATGACCCGGTGCACATCGAAGCCTTCCGCGCCGTGTGCGCCAACACCTGGTATGTCCCGCACAGCTTCCGGCCCAGCATTCACTCCCCCGGACCGGCGCGGCCGGATCTGGTCAGCGACTTCGTGTTCGTGGGCACAGGATACGGCTCCCGGATGGAATTCCTCCGCCGGATGGAGCTGAAGGGCCTAGACGCGATCCTGGCCGGCAACTGGCAAGGGCTCACCGAGTCCAGCCCGTTGCGCGAGTACGTGGCACACGACATCGACCAGTGCGTGGACAACGCCACGGCGGTGGAGCTGTACCGCTCCAGCCGGGCCAGCATCAACCTCTACCGCCGTGAGGCTTCCGCCCCGGGCCTGGCCGCCGGCTGGGCGATGGGTCCGCGCGAGGTGGAGATGGCCGCGTGTGGCCTGTTCTTCCTCCGCGACCCTCGCCCCGAGGGCGATGAGCTGTTACCGATGCTGCCCCGTTTTAGCACCCCGGAGGAAGCCGGGGAGCTGCTGCGGTGGTGGCTTGACCATGAGAACTTCCGCGCGAAGGCGGCCACCGCTGCGCGCGAAGCGGTCCAAGACCGGACGTTCAACACCGTTGCGGCTTCCCTGATCCGCACCATCCACGAAGGGAAAACCTTGCGATGAGCCGGATTGCTGGCCGTAACGCTCGGATCTACATGGGGCTGGCCGGTTCCACGGCCACCGCCGAACCGGTGGCCTACCAGTCAAGCTATTCCATCAACTTCACCACCAACAAGATGGATGTCACCGCCTTCGGTGACTCCAACAAGGTGTACATCGCGGGACTGCCGGACGCGGCCGGGGACTTCTCCGGCTTCTACGATGACGCCACCGGGCAGACGTACGCGGCGGCCACCGATGGTGTGGCTCGGCGGTTCTACCTCTACCCGAACAGCGCCACCGCCACTCAATATTTCTTCGGCACGGTGCTGGCGGACTTCACCATCAACGCGGACGTGGACGGACCCACCCAGGTTTCGGCAAGCTGGGCCGCCGCGACCCCCATTTACAAGCAAGGCTGAGCCGTGGCCCAGCTCCGGGTGATCATCATCGGTGGTGATCAGTTCCGGGAGCTGGCGAAGGCGATGAAAGCCGCTGGGGACACGGGACTCAAGAAGAACTTCGACCGGCGGCTACGCGCGGCGGCTAAGCCCGTTCTGCGGGACCTGAAGGCCGCGATAGTGGCGACCCCGATAGAAGGGGTGCCCGGAATGAAGCGCGTGGGTGGCCAGATGGTGCTCACGCGCAAACGGTCGGGGTTCAGGCGGGCCAAGTCCACCGGACTGCGCCGCAAAATCGCGGCCGGCATCCGGCTCCAGATTCGATCCGCCGGCAAGCTGGCCGGTGTTCGGTTCGTCGCCACCAGCTCCCGGCTGGACCACGGCCAGCGCAACCTCCCCGCTCTCATCGACAACCCGAAGGGCTGGCGCCACCCGCTGTTCGGCGATGAGGGTAGGTGGTACCAGCAGCGCGGCCGGCCGTGGTGGTGGACCACGATCAAGCCGCACATGACGGTGGTGCGCAGAGAGATGACGGCCGCGCTTGACGACACGGCCGCTGAGATAGCGAGAAAGGCTCAACCCTGATGGGCACTACCGCATGGCTGAAGTTGTGCGAGGAAGACGCGGCTGCGTACGAGCGCGGTGACGAGTGGTTCCGGTTCGATGAGGAAGAGATCATGAATCTCCGCTCATCGACGCTGGAGGCCATGGAGATCCAGATGAATCTCCCGGTGGCCGCGATGGTTATTGCCATGAACAGCAAGGGAACCCGGGGCGTGCGCGGCATGTTCTGGGTGGCCCGCCGGCTGGCCGGGGTGGCGGAGCGCTTCGCCGACTTCGACCCGCGATGGCTGAAGGCACAGATCCGAATTCAAAAGGAGAAGCCCATGGAAGAGTCTACTGTGGACGGCCAGGGAAACGACGAAGCCCCGCCGGTGACGCCAATCAACGAGCCTGGCGAGGAATCCTCGGAGCCGGACCCGTCGGTGAGCCCGGCGGTGGATTCGCAACCCTTCTCGGATTCTCCGGAGGGAAGTTCATCCGAGACACCCTGAGGGATCTCGCACCGCCGCTGTCGGTGTTCTTCCCCGGCATCACTCCGCCAGTGCTCAGGCAAATGAGCCTGGCGGAGATTTCGTCCTATGTGGACTACGGCCAGGACTTGGTGAAGGCCCGCAAGGGTGGTTGATTCTTAAGACTCAAGGGGGTTGTGGTGGCGAACCAGAGCAGCAGCCTCACCCTCAACATTTTTGCCAGGGACCGCAACGCCAAGAAGACCCTGAAGGACATCGGGGACCAGGCGGAGAAGACCGGCAACCAAGTACGCGGGCTCAACGAGATGAGCAGCGCGCTGCGGTTCGGCGCGCTGCTGGCCGCCATTCCGGCCATGCCTTCACTAGCGGCCACCGTCGTTGGGCCGCTCATGGCCCTCCCAGCGCTCGGCGCTGCGGGGGCCGCCGCACTGGGCACCGTGGCGCTGGCCATGAAGGGCACCAGCCAGGCGGCCCGGGACCTGGAGTACGAAGTCAGCCAGGTCGGGCCAGCCTTCGGCAGCCTGGCCGATGACGCCAACGCGGCGCTGGCCGGCCCACTGCGCGGTGCTCTGACCGAGCTGCGGGATGCCTACGTCCCCGCGCTGCGCGACGACATCGTGGAGCTGGCCGGGGCCATCGGGGAAGCTGGAGCGAACCTGGCGGACTGGGCCACGATGCCGGCCACGGTCGCCAAGATAGAACGCCAGTTTGAGCTGGCCACCGATGTCACTCGGGAGTTTGGCCGGATGGCCACGGCTGGCGCGGACGCCGTGCTGGACCTGGCCGACGCGGGGGCGGACTTCACCCGCTGGTTCGTGACCCGGCTGGCGGACGGGACCGAGAGCTTCCGGGACTTCATCGCCCAGGCCAAGCGGAGCGGCCAACTGGCCCAACTCTTCAAGAACAGCCAGGCGGCGCTGGAGGGTTTCGGCGGTCTGCTGGCCGACGTGGGTGGTCTGCTCTTCGACATCTTCAGCTCTCCCGTGGTGGCCACCGGCGCAGAGTTGTTGTTCGGCACCCTGCGCACCGGCGTCGCGGTAGTCCAGACCATCGTGGACCTGTTCGGCATGCTGCCCGGCCCGCTACAGGCGGTTGTGGTCGCGGCCGGGGCCGTGGGCTCGGCGGTGCTGCTGGCCTTCAGCGCCATCACCAAGATGCGCGCCGCCGTCCTGTCCGCGACCACCAGCCTCCAGGGCATGGGCGCGGCCGGTACGGCGGCGGCCACCGGACTTCAGCGGGTCACCGGCGCAGCCGGCCGAGTCGGCGGAGCACTGGCCGGTACCGCGATCCTGGGCCAGGGGGTGGATGCCGCCTTCGGCAAGAAGGGCATCACCACCTCCGCGACGGAAGCCAGTGAAGCCCTGCTGGAGTTTGCCCGCACCGGCGTGTGGGGCGGCAAACAGACTAAGGCTTTCAACGGGGATCTGGCCCGACTCCACGACCTGATCAAGTCCATGGATTCCGACTTCGGTACCGGGTTCTCCAACTGGTTCGCGGGTTCGCTGGAGTCGCTGACCGGTACCGGCCACGTCTTCAACGACTCGTTTACGATGACCACCGAGCGCATCGCGGCGCTGGACGCCGGCCTGGCCGAGCTGGTGCGCAGCGGCCACGCGGAGGAAGCGCGCCAGGTGCTTCAGCGGCTGGCGGATGAGTCGGCCAAGGGCGACTTCGGCACCACGTTTGAGGACCTGACGGCCGGGCTCACCGCCTATCGTGGTGCTCTGTCCGAAGTGGACCGGGCCAACCGTGAGGCAGCCGAGAGCGCCACCCAGCACATCGGCCCAGCGGTGGAGCTGAAGGAAGTCATCCAGGAATCGGTGGGCGTGTTCTCCGATCTGCGCGAGCAGATTGAGGCGCTTCACGGCCCGGAGCGCAGCCTCATGGAGCTGGATGAGGACTTCGCGCGTCTGTCTCGTGAGCTGACGACCACGGTTGCGGAGAACACCAGCGCGCGGGACAAGAACAGCAAGAGCCTGTCCATGAACACCGAGACGGGTCAGCAGAACAGAGACATGCTGGAGGCGTTGTACGACAACGCTTTGCAGACCTACCTTCAGATGGCCAAGACCCACGGCATCGACAAGGCCACGACGGCGTACAACAACCAGAAAGCCGAGATTGAGCGGCTGGCCACGAAGGTGGGCTTCACCAAGGGCGAGATAGCCGCGCTGTACGCCCGCATGGAGAAGCCGCCGCGTCCGAAACCGATCAACTGGGACGTGAACATCCGGGTGATCACCAGCGCGCCGCTGTTCGGCCCGGCCGGGGCCATCGCTGGCGCGCTGGGAAGCTATGCCTTCGCCCACGGAGAGGGTGGGGTGAACTACGCCGCGAACGGCATGATTACTAACAGCCCCACCGTGGTCTTCGGGGAGTCGGCCCGCAGCCGGCCGGAAGCCTACATCCCCCAGCACGGCATTCCGCGTGACCGTGGGCGCTCCCTTGTGGACACTACCGCCGGCTGGTTCGGCGGCCAGGTGGACTGGGGCGGGGGCGGCAAGGGTGGCGGTACCACGGTGGTGGAGATCCGCTCCGGCGGGTCCGAATTCGATGACGCTCTGGTGGGGGTCCTCCGCCGGGCTATCCATGTCCGGGGCGGCAACGTCCAGGTAGCGCTGGGGAGGCGTGCGTGAGCTTCGCGTTCCGCAGCAAGGCCAGCACCAGCAACGGCACCGCCGGTACCACGCTGACCATCACCAAGCCGGCGGGCACAGCGGCCGGGGACATCTTGGTGGCGCTGGTGGGGGTGGCGAACAACAACACCGTCACCCCACCGGCCGGCTGGACCCTTCTGTCCACTGTGGATCCTGGCGTCAACCTCCGTACGGTCGGTTACTGGAAGCTGGCTGGATCCAGCGAGGCGGCAAGCTACGCCTGGACGTTCGGTGCCAGCGCCCGGAACATCGGCATCATCCTGGCCTACTCCGGCGGCCGGCAGACCACCCCGGTCAGCGACTTCACCACCCGCGTGCGCACGTCCACGCCCAGCATCCTGACCGACACCACCAATCTGACCGAGACCGATGAGTGCATCGCGGTCAGCATGGCCATTGGCGTCAAAGCGGCGGCCGGCTCCGCCACCACCTGGACGGCCGTGGCGCAGAAGACTGGCGGGACCGAGCGGGAAGACCTGGGGCAGAACAACGGCGCGGGGGTGGACCTGGCGCTGTGCGCGTACGACAGCCGCAACGGGGACCGGCCCCTGGAGCCGTTCGGTGGGGCGGCCATGACCCAGATGGCGGCCAGCCTGAGCCAGGCGGAAGCCGTCGCCTGGGTGCTGGTGCTGGAGCCGGACTGGACCCAGCCAAGCGGCACGCTGGACTACACAGTTGAGCTGGGCCTGGGTGCGGATCCGGACTCCGACGATCCGGCCGGCGACTGGACGTTCACGGACGTGACCGCCTACGTACGCAACAGCCCCGGCGTGACCATCAACGTGGGTCGAGACACGGCCCAAGGATTCGCCGACCCGGTACGGATCGCGCTCACCTTCGACAATCGAGACGGCCGGTTCTCACCCTTCAATCCGGAGGGGGCCTACTACCCCTACATTCGTCGTGGCTGCCCGCTGCGGGTCAGCGTGACCGGTATCGGGGCCAACCCTCCGTACGAGCGGGCCACCGCCTTCATTCAGGAGTGGCGTCCCGACTGGGATGAGTCGACCCGCAACGCCACGGTGGCGGTGGAGGCCCGGGGCCGGCTGGCCCGCATCAGCCAGGACAACGCCCCCATTCTGTCCCCGCTGGCCCGGACCATCCTGTCGAAAAACCCGGTGGCTCACTGGGGTCTGGAGGATGGCGTCAACGCCACGGTGGCGGCCGAGTCTCTGGGCTGGACCGCCGCGCAAACGTCCAATGTGGACTTTGGAGCTAACGACGAGATTCCCGGATCTCTGCCGGTGGTGCGCACCAACGCGGCCAGCCTCATCTCATTCTCTATACCGCCCTACGTCCAACCGACCAACAAGGGCTGGACTGTGGGCCTGGTGGTGCATATCCCCGAAGCACCAGCCGGGGACACCATCCTGACGGAGTGGTACACCGGCGGGGGCCTCACCCGGTGGCAGATAGTGCTACAGCCGGGCTCTGGTCTGCTGACCACTCGGGCCTATGACGTGAATGGCACCGAGCGGCTGGCCGCGTCCACGCCGAGCGGAAACACTGTCGCGTTGGACTCCCAGGCGTACGGACGCGCGATGCTGTTCTACACCAGCGTGTACGCCAACGGTTCCAACCTCACGTGGGATACCAACTTCAGCGACGGCCAGACGGCCAGCTTTGTCTCAGGCGGCGCCCAGGGGACCGTGGTCTACACGCCCGGCAACGTGTTGGGCGGCAAGGTGATTGGCTCCTCCGGCCTGGAAGATGCCGGGTTCGGCCATTGGTTCGTGCTGGACACGGACGCATCTCTGGTCAGCGGCACCACCGGGTACCTGGACATTGAGGAAATCCGCCGCTCGGTTCCCGGCTATGAGGGCGAGACGGCGGGGGACAGGTTCCAGCGGCTGCTGACCGAGCAGGGCATCCCCTTTGTCTTCAGGGAGAGCGCTGACGGAGCATACAACGACACGGTGGGCGAACCTCCAATGGGTTCCCAGGCCCAGGACACGCTGTACGAGAATCTGTCCGAAGTGGACAGTGTTGAGTTGGGCCTGATGCACGACGCTGGCCCCTACGGGGCGCTGGTGCTGCACACCCGCGAATCTCGGTACGCGGCGGACGTGGCGCTGGAGCTGGACGTGGCAGACCACCACATCCAGCCTGGCTTCACGCCGTCGTATGACGATCGACGTGCCGTGAACGCGGTGACCGCCAGCCAACCGCAAGGATCGTCAGCTTTCGCCAGTGACCCCGAGCACATCGCCCAGGAAGGCCGGTACGCCGAAACGGTACAGGTGAACGTCTCCAGCCCCGCCGACTTGGACCACGCGGCAAGCTGGCGGGTGCACTTGGGCACGGTGCCCCAGATGAGGGTGCCCCGACTGGGGATCAACCTCCGCCGCACGCCGGAGCTGTGCCGGGACTTCATTCGAGGTGGGTTGAACCAGCGCATCACGGTGACCGGGTTGCCGACTGGATTCCCCGGGGATCTGGACGTGTTCCTGGAGGGGTATCGCGAGGTGCTGTCTACCGAGCGGTGGGAGCTGGAGCTGGACTGCTCACCGCGCGATCCGTACCAGGTGGCCTACCTGGAGGACACGGTGGTGGGGCGGCTGGACACCGAGGACTCCGAGCTGGTGTCGGCGGTCAACTCCAGCGCCACCAGCCTCACGGTGGTTACCAGCGAAGGTCCACTGTGGACTATCGATGACGCGGAATTACCTTTCACCATCACGGTGGGCGGGGAAGAGATGACCGTTACCGACATCGCCCAGACAGCCACGCCGACCGGCTTCAGTAACGGCACGGCCGCGCACGCGGACAACGCGAGCGTGACCCCCACCATGCCGGCCAGCTACAGCGCGGGTCAGCTCATTCTCATCTTCGCGGCCATTCGTAACACCGCAGCTACAGTGAACACACCGAGCGGCTGGACGCGGTTGTGGAGCGGCGGGACCAACGTCGCGCTGTTCGGCAAGCTGGCCGCCAGCGGCGCCGACCCGGACCCCACCATCACGGTGTCCGGGGGAAGCTCGGGCGACACGGTGTCCGCCCGCACCGCTCGATTCGCCATGGGAACGCTCACCGATCTCACCAACATCGTTGTAGCGTCGGCAACCCAGCTCAACCCTTCCGCCCAAAACATTGCCTATCCTGGACTTCCACTTAGGCCAGACAACCTTTTGGTTCTGTACCTGGGGTGGAAGCAAGACGACTGGACATCGGTGGCCGCCATCTCCGGGGCCAGCGAGATCATGGACGACTCCAGCACCACCGGCAACGACCAGGGGATCGTGATGGACCGGGTGGTCCAGACCACGGCCGCGACGATCCTGCCGGGGGAGTTCACAGTCACCGGAGGGGTTTCGGCCATCAGTCGGGGCGCGGTCGTGGCGCTGCTCACCGACACCCAGACCTTCACGGTCACCCGGTCCGCCAACGGAATCGTGAAGTCTCACTCGGCCGGGGCACCAGTAGCCCTGGCGGACCCTATGATCCTGGCGCTGTAGGGAGCTGGCATGGCTACATTCCTTGCGGGTCAACGGCTGACCGCCGCCGCGCTCAACCTTGCCACCAATCGGCTGATGTATCGGGGGCGGAGGGTCAGCAACTCAACCGGCACCACGTCCGAGATCGGGGTGCTCCGGCTGGACGGCATCGCGGCGAAGGCCGGCCGGCTGTATCGCATATACACCAACAACATTGGTGGCGACACGTCGGTAGCCAACGACGGTGTACGGCTCAACCTCCGAATGACCACAGACGGCTCCACCGCCGGTACGTCGTCCACCATCTACACCCTGAGCCAGACCATCGTGCCCAACATCAGCCACGCCGACTACATGTCGGTGGACTTCACCTATACCCCGGCGGTGGACGAGACGCTCTCGGTGCTGCTCACCGTGGCCCGCTCCAACGGCTCCGGCACAGTGGTCGCCACTGGCGGGGCGGCTGGTGCTCCCGGGCCGATAGAGCTGTACGTGGAGGACATGGGCGTGGACCCCGGAGACACCGGCACCGACATCTAGGGAGTCCACATGGGACAGTTTCTCAGGGAGCTGGAGGATATCCGTTCGCGGCTGCGGTACTTCGCTCGCATGGCCGGTACCAACATGTCTGGACTCCGAACCCTCCAGTCGGACGTGAGCAAGCTCCAGTTCCGGCTCCGGGTGTACACGCTCCCGCTGCTCAGCGTCGGCAACAGCACTCAAGCGGTGGTGTGGTCCACCCCCATGCCGGACGCCAACTATGGGGTGGTGTGCACAGTGGAGGGTGGGACCACCATCCTGGGCAGTCTCAAGGGTTCCATCCAAGATGGCACCATCACCGCCAACGGGTGCACCGCCATCATCACCAACTCCGGTCTAGTATCCATCGCGGCCGGAGCCAAGATCCATCTGATGGCGTACCGGGAGGGCTGATGGGCCGCTGGACAGACCTGGCCGAGTGGGGCGGGCCAACCCCCAACCAGTCGGGGAACATGACCGAGATCCGTGGCGTGGTGGTGCACATCGCCCAGGGCACGTACCAGGGCACCATCTCGTGGCAGCGCAATCCTGAATCGCGAGTCAGTAGCCATTTCATCGTGGCGCTGGACGGCAAGATCACTCAGATGGTGGACACCACCGAGACGGCCTGGACCCAGCGCGCTGGGAATGGCCACTGGTTGTCAGTGGAGAACGCGGGGTACGTGCCGAATCCGTTGACCGCCTACCAGGTTGAAGCCAATGCTCGGTTGCTGGCGCGGGCACACCAGCGCCACGGCGTACCGCTCCAGCTAGCCGATAGCCCCGACGATCGCGGCCTGGGCCACCACAGCATGGGCGCCAAGCCCGGAAGCCCTGCCGACTGGGGCCACAGCGCGTGCCCCGGACCCGCCATCATCGCTCAGAAGGGGCGGATCCTGGCGCGGGCAAAGGAAATCATCAACGGCCGTGACGGGAGTTTCCTGATGGCGCTTACCGATTCCGAACAGACCGAGCTACTGGGTGCGGTACGGCAACTAAAGTCCCTCATCCATGACGGCAAGCGCGGGCCGGGCCTGTCTGACACGGCCGGCGGGGGCGTACCCATCGCCTACCTGGTGCGGACCCTGGAAGAGCTGCGCGACCGGGTGGCCGCGCTGGAGGCGCCAGCCCCCGTGGCGGTTCCGGACGCGGTGGTGGACGCGATGGTAGCCAAGCTGGTGGAGCGCCTGCCGGCCCTGCGGTTCTCGGCCAGCACGTAAGCCCCATGACCCAGCGCCGTATCCGGGCGCTGGTCCTGCTGGTGATCCTCGCCGTCTGGGCGGTCTACACCGTGAGCACCATCTGGACCGGCCACATCCCGGACGCCACCACGTGGGGCGTTCCCGCCGCCGCATACGCCGTGCTGTACCAGCCGTGGCGCAAAGACCCGCCGGAAGGGAAGACATGACCCGCACCGTAAAAGCGAGCTGGCGTTGGCTGGGGACGCCAGCGGCGAACCGAGTGATCTCGGCGCTGATGGTGCTCTACCTGGGCGCGCTGGGCTGGCTTTACAAGATGCAGTCGGACATCGTGGCGTGCCAGGCCGCGTACGCGGAGGCGGCGGCCATCTCCACCGCCGCGCGCACTCAGGCGGCAACGGAGGACCGGGTGGCCCTGGACACCCTGATCAGCGCTATCACGGCGGCCCAGGCACCCGAGCAGACCCGCGCCGCGCTCGGGGAGTACCAGCGGGTGCGGCGGGCCAGCGATGAGCGCCGCCGGGCCAACCCTCTGCCGGCGGCGCCGTCCACCAGGTGTTGATTCTTAAGACTCAACGGAGGAACGATGGGCACCTACGTACCGCTGGACGCGCACTCAGACGGCCTCAACCGGTCCTGGCGAACCTTCCTCCAGGGCTTCCTCATCGACCTGGCAGTGACGCTCTCAG
>JACCDR011397922.1_pt1 | contig 22553 bp, 21 predicted proteins | sample 7446431 | NCBI WGS metagenome assembly JACCDR01 (sample SAMN15323443, study PRJNA562643) | freshwater metagenome | isolation source: river surface water | place: USA:Blue River Watershed | collected 2017-08-17 | reverse complement strand
TTTTGGCTTTGTATAAGTACAAACATCAAATACGGAGTATGTAGACGCAACGCGCCTATCCTTGTTCCGGGCAAATTCAATCTCACAGACAAATTTCCAGAGACTTTCAGCGGTGACTGGTGCGGCCAGTGGGAGGCGAAGCGTGACGAATGAAGAATACGCGAAGCGCGTCCAGATGGTTCTGGACAATCAACGAAGAATGTTTGAAATCGACGTGTACACGCGCCAGCTTCGGGCAGAGGCGCAAAGGCGAGCAGAATTGAGTGCCGCCCATTATCAGCAGTCGCAAACCTCACTTCTTATACAACACCTGATAAGCGCGAGGAGACATCGTGACGAATGAAGAAGCGCGGAAGGTGTGACGAATAGCCCAGCCGGAGGTGGCGCATATAACACCGGCAGCGGCCCATCGTGAGGAGTCCGCCCATTCTTGATTGGCTCAACAATCTTGAATGGGTCTTCAATCACATGGCGAAACCGCCGTCTGGCCCACGATACGGGCCTTATGTCGTGTGGTCTGTGCCGTCAGTCGAGTCGAATGACCCGGTGGTAGCTGCCGTGGCAAAGCCCTGAATGACGTTCGTCCCTCTGAGAATGTCAGTCGGCGCATTGCTCAAGGATATGCCGTAGGTGCCGCCACGGATCACATTGCCCGCGATGGTCACGCACGAAAGGTACTTACTGACATCCGCATTCGCGGTCAGTGAGATTACAGGGACCGACGACGAATTAATCTGCATCGTGTTGCCGGTGATCGCCACATCTTGGATAAGCTCAAGATTCGCCGCCGTGATCGCTATCGCTTGATCGCGGACATACATGGCATTCCCAACGATGGAGATAGAACGAATCGGCCCGCCACTGGTGGTGTTCTGGATCACCAGACCCCGGCCCGTTGTGGCGCTTTCCGCTTCAATCGAGTTACTCGCAATCACAAGGGAGCGGATTGCATTGCCAGTGCCCTTTTCGGATGAAAACACAATGCCATCAGCCCCAGAAACGCCTTCGGGGTTGCTCAGGATGTTACCCGAGATATTCCAGGCATCGTCAGCAGCCGGAGCCACGGTCAGCGGTTGCGCGAGGATTCCATCCCGCGTCCAGCCGCGAATATGGTTCCCAACGATAGAGATACCTGCGCCCTGTGCCGTGATGCCATCCCCGGTTTCAGTAGCATCCGCACAATAGCAGTCGATGGTATTGCCCGTGATCGTCACACCCATTGCGTTAGGGTGTACGTCGATCCCTGCATCACTGCAGGCCATCGTGGTAACCCCGGTGATGTTGATGCCGAAGTTTGTGAAGAATGTACCGCCTACCGTGACACCATGTCGGTGATACGAATACCGCCCGCCCTTAACGGTCACGCCATCGCATCCGCCCGTGATCGCAACACCATAGGCCGCGCCAGTCGTGAAGTTCGAGCGCGTAGCATCGCAATCCGTGACATTGCCACCAAGCACCGTTTCAAGGCTAAACGCCGCATAGCCGAAGGAATCGGCATTGCATCGAATGACGTTGACGTTGCGGCATAGATAAGCCCTCAGCGCATACTGAGCAGCGGAGCCGGTATGCCCGTTGCCCGTCAGTGTCAGCCCCTCAAGCGTGATGTTGGAGAGCATCGTCGGCTTGTACATCGTGTAACTGGTGGCGTAGGTCTGTCTGATTTTCTGCTCAAGGTTGATCGTCAGGCCAGACACGGAAAGCACCCGAACCCACTCGCCTTTTTTGCTCGAATCGGATGAACTGAAATTGTCGGTAGATTGCAGGAAGCACCAAGTGCCCGTTGCAAGGCCCGTGGCATCCGATACCGCAACGCTGGTGGACCCCTTGGTCGGGGCTGCTGTCAGCGTGTACTGCGTGCCCACGGAGCCGAATGCCTCGAAAAGCACATCGCTATCCGCTGCGGTGGCGAAGATAATCCTGCCGTTGCGAAGGTGTGTGTTACTCGGCAGCGTAAGCGTGCTGGTGACCTTGTAGGTCAACCCGAGAAGGTCGATAGTCCTGCCGTCTGCTTCGTCAATCGTGTCCTGAAGTGCAGCCGTGTCGTCGGTACTCCCATCACCCGCAGCGTCATAATCTTTCGGGGTGAGCACATCCGACAGCTTGTCGGCGATTGTCCGCTCTACGCCACCCGATGCGGTATACGAAAGCGCCTGATCCCAACCAAACACATCATCGCGGCTGAATACCGTCGCAGCAGCCGAATCCTTCACCAGCACCGTGTAATCGCCACTGCCGTAGATGTTGACCGCCAGACGGCCCGCAGAATTCAGGCTGTAGGGGTTCGATGCCGCTACACTCAACCCCACGTTGCTATAAACCGCCTTGTCGGTCGTGGTGCCCGTTTCATAAAAGCGAACCGTGCCCGATGCCAGCGGATCACCGTTGGAGTCGAAAAATTGATAACCAGCGGGGAAGAGTAGTGCCATAATTATTCCATGCTTGAATGGTTTCTATCGCAACCTCACCAAGTCCAAGCGGCGATATGCGTGCCGGTCGGACTTGTTTTGTTCCGTTTATTGGTCTCGTGGCTTGCGGGGCGGGTTGAGCGCGTTATTGCTTACTGCCGCGCCCGCAACACCAGCCGGTAACGCTCCAGCGCGATTCATTGCGCCACGTACATTGGCTTCCAAAGCCCTGCGCTGTTGCTCTGTATACGGCCTGCCACGGAGTGCAATATCGACAGTCCGCCGGTCAGATACTTTGATCGCGCCTTGCTTGCCAATCTCTGCAAGGCCCATGAAGCCCTCGACCATCGGCCCCATGCCTGGAATGGCCCGCAGTTTGCCCATCATCTGTTTACTGAAGTTGACCAGTGCGCCCGACGTTCCCGACTTGTTTGAAGTCTCAAATGGCGGTGCTTTTGTCATCGTGGTGACGGCATCAACGAACGATTGGATTGCTTCACGCTCTTCCGGTGTAAACAGGATGGACTGCCGAACCTCGCCCAGCCCGTCCCATGATTTTTGCAGTTGAAAGCCAGAAAAGGCATTTTCAGCCGGATCACCATATCGTGCCTTTTCGTTCATCTTGCGAACAACCGCCCCGCGTATGTTGTTCCATGCCGCTGTCATTTCTGACTTCGGAATCTGCGGGAAATCGGACTCGGGGAATTCATTCAGGAATCGACGAAGATGCGCCAAGTCATCAATGTCACCAGTCATCAGCCGATTGACCAGATTGTCCGCCTGGTTTCCGCCCGTCAGTTTGTCGATAAGCTTCGACTCATCCAGCCCTTTCCCTCTCAGAAAACCAAATCGTTTTGCAGCAAGGGCAGACGCCTCACGCAATGCTTTAGCGGCCTCGCCGCCTGCATTTGCTGTGTCGTCAAGCTGCTGACGAAGCAATGCGGCAACCTGACTCAAGCCCGCTTTCTCTGCCGGATTTGCTGCCGCTTGAAGTCGTTTGTTGACCAGTTTGGATGCGTTGTTGATCTGCTCAACAGTGGGCGAGATTCGACCATCTACCAATGCTGCTACGCGATCCTTGATGCCGCCGGGTATGGCATCCGAGAATGCGTCATAGACCTCTGTAAGACCGTCCCTGAGCTTCGCAACATCCGTGACCGTATCACCTATGCCGGGAGTCTGTGCGGCCCGCGTATAGGCTTCTCCGACGGTTTTCTGCGATGCTCTCGCGGCCGTGTCGGCGATCCTGCGAACATCCAGCCCGACCTGCTGTTCAGGTAGTGCGGGGGAAAATCGCCCCGCCAGCCCTTCGGCCTGCGTCATCATCTGCTGATTCTGCGCTGTCAGCCGTTCTCGGATCGGGTCACCGATTTCCTCAATCTGCATCAGGTTTCGTTCACGGGTCCATTGCTTCGGGTCTCGCGTAACCTGCCCTACCGTTCCCCTGAACCCCCAACGCTCAAGATTCTGCCGCCTTGCGATTGAGTCAACATCAATGGAGCCGGTCGCGTTTAACTGGTCGAGTGCGTCATCAATGAACGATTGGCGTACTGTTGCCGGGACTCGATTCAAGTCGATTCCGCGTGATGCGGCCTGATTGACCAACTGCACCACAACATCATCATTTGTGGTGATGCCGAGACTTCGCGGAATTCTTGCAAGCCCCTTCCCAACAGCGCCTACGCCGCGAGCAATGGCCGGAGCAGCGGCATTCAATACACCACCCGCTACAGCCCCTACCGCCGTTTGCAGGCCCTTACCTTCCGCGAATGATTGGTTATCCGTTGGCGTGTAATTCGTTGCTGCGCCCAGCGCACCACCAGCAGCGCCAAGCCCTACCCGAGTTGCAACGCCAGCCGTTGCGCCGCCAGGTATCGCCATCAGCGGAGCGGATGCTGCAATGTTCCCGATCATCCGGCCAGCATCGAATCCCTCGCCCTGCCCTTGCTCATACATCCGCATTTCGGCGTTTTTCTGTGCTTCCCATGCGGCGGTATCTTGGTCATTGCCAAAAATCCGCCGACCAATTTGAGACACCCCTTGCCCCACATCGGCGAAACCGCGCCCTATGCTCGCCATCATGCTGGGGTCTTCGTACTCGGGCTGCTTCATTTGATAGGGTTCTGGGACAACAATTTCCTCATAGGTAGAGGGGTCGGCAGGCGTAGGGTTGCCGCCATCAGGCCCAAGATAGCGGAAGGTCTTTCCAGACTTGCCCGTAAAAACCTCGCCTTTTTTCATCAGAATCCCTCAATCACTTGCGGGGCTTCCTGCTGTATGTAGTCCGAATAGTCGGTTTCATACGCAGACTTCATGCGCTTGATGGTGCGCTGCTGATTGTTCTTCATGTCATTCAAAATCTGCAGCAGTATTTCAGGGTCAACATACGGATCGAGTGTGCCGGCAGTAGACGCCAGAAGGTCGAATTCGCGTTCAGTCAAGCTGCCAACCGCGCCGCCCGTAGGAGAGTTTGCGCGCATCTCAGCCAAATAGTTGAAGCCAATGTTCGACTTGATCTGCTGGAAAAGCGCCTGCAACGTCCGCGCTTGTGTTGCGGGGAGCCCGCCAGCAGCAGCCCACCAGCCCGCCGCCCGTCCTTGTTTGATAATCTGCCCGGCTTGGTCAATAACCCGGTCAACGGTTTGCGCGTTTTGTTCCGTCTGTGCAACGGCATCACGCACTTTCGGATAGCCGGCCCGCTTTTTCTCTATGTTTTTGGCGGTTTCTTTTGCAGTGGTGACTTCAGCCTGATACTCCGGCGTTTCGGTCGGTTTCGGCGTTACCGTTGCAACCGTCTGTACTGACTGAGGATCACGCGGGTTGAAGGCTTGAACCTGCCCGCCGGTATTCATGAATTTCACCGGGTCGATAATCGAATAGCCTTCGGGAACCTGCGGGACGTTCATCCGCCCGCGATTGGTCAACTGTCCGGCAATGGTGTTGCCTTGCTCATCGCGCATGTAAATCGGATTGCCGAATGCGGTTTCATCACCGCCCCGCAACTGGTTATACCGCCCCTTCACCATCGACAACACCTGCGGGCTGTACGGCAGGCCAACGCGCGCGGATTCGGCCTGCATGTAGGCCCCGATGGTTTCATCAGCCTCGCCGCCTGCCATCATGTCTACCGCGTCCTGCGCAATGCGCTGGGCTTCTTCCTGCTTCCTGCGGCGTGCGAGTTCGTTGCGCTGGTCGTGCGCCGCCATGTTGCGGTAGTAGCCTTCCGCTGCGATGTCTGATGGTTCTGCGTAGTAGTTAGCCATTCGGGAACCTCGACAATGATTCGTTCAATCCGCCGCGGCCATTGATCTGGCCCAGTCCGTTATTTCTCGACCGCAGATAAGCGTCACCAAAGATATTCCCGATGTTCGCCGCCGTCCGGCCCCATGCGTCATAGCCCGACTGCCGGGTTGTACCGATGCCCGTGAACGCATTGCCGACGTTCCGTGCGCCTTGAATCCCGATGTTGGCCGATTGGCTGGTAGCGCCTCCACCCAGCCCCGCAATCTGCGCCAGCCTGTTGGTGTAGTTGCCAAATTCATCCGATGCAACGCCCTGCGCGTAGCGGGTGATGGCCTTGTTTTGAGCTCCAGAACGCAATCGACCACGCGCAGCAGCGGATTTATCCAGTGCGCCAAGGCCCTGATCCATGCGGAACTGATAACCTGGTGACGCATAAAACCCGCCGTAACGGTCGTCAATGACGGGTTGGCCGGCTTCTGTGTATGTCGTCCCTACCATCTCATCAGGAATGTTGTAGCCCTGCTCCCGAAGGTAGTTCTGGACTTCAGGCGTCATCCGGCCCGGCGCGTATTGTGGCGCAGCGCCCATCGACCCATATTGGCCGGAGTAAATCTGCTGGACGCTCAACGGCTGATCCTGCGGAATCCCGACCTGACCAAGCCCCATAGCCCGATTCAGGGCATTCAGCGCCCCATATCCAGCCTGCCGATACGGCGCGAGGTCATTCCGAGCCTGTTGATCGGCGAAAATCTGGTACTTCAGCGCCTTTTTCTGGAGCTTTGCGGCCTTCTTCTTGCCTTTGTTGCTCAACAGCCCGCCGGCAATAGAGCCTGCAGCGCCTATTGCAGCCGCCCATATTGCACCCATCTCTTACCTCCAGATTTCCAGATTGGCCGACGAATAGTCGAAGGTCTCGACACTCAACGGCCTGAAATTGTCATGCTTCGCTTTGCAATACGGGATTTCAAGATAACCGCACACATCGGGCAGCATCTCATCAAGTCGATCAAAGGGAACCCGCAGCCCTTTAACTTTCGACAAGGCGTCAATGATCGGTGTCATATGCTCCATGCCGCCACCGAAACCAAGATCATGCAGGGAAGCCAGAACCTCGACCGGATCACGTTCAATGACCACGGTCTTTGCCTTCGGGAAGCGCGCCTGAAAGTCAGTCACCGGCAACCCACAATCCGAATCGCCGACCCGATACTCTGGGTGCCGCATGCCCCTGTAAAACGCTTCCCGCGTCGCACAGTGCTTCAGCAGCTCATGCCAGCACATCACGCCAGCCCCGCTCAGAAACGCCGCCATCCACGCTGTACGGCTTCTAGGAAGGCCCGTAATGAAGAAGGGCTCCAAACTTAAAACGCCGTCACTTCCGTCCACTGAACAGAGAATCCCACGACATACGTCAGCGCCGCCGGCCCTGCGTGCGTGGTGCGGATCACAAACCCTTCTTGGTTTGCCAGCACAAGCGGCATACCGCCGTTGTCCTCTGCTCTGAAAAGGTCCTCAGTACCAGCCAGTTGCCCGAACTGCTGGACCGTCGCAGCGCCCGTCAGTGTGCCGGTGATGTGTTGTCCGATTGAAGCAGAGTCCAGCGTTTTGGTGCCTGCAGTCAGTGCGCCAGTGGTTGAGATACCAATATCACTGACCTGCGAGTTAGCCAGCGCCGTTTCGAGCTGCATGTTGTCGCCCGTATTCGTGACGCGGGTTCCGCCTGATCCCGCTGCGGTCCATGCCCGTGCTGGCGTGACATACCAGCCAATCGGCCCGATTGCAGTAGCCACTGCAACCACACCAGCGCCATTCAGTTGAATATGGTTGATCAGCGCGTAGGTTTTCGTTCCCGAGACAAATCGGAATTGGAAAAGCTCAGAGTTGGCCGCAAGTGCTGCGCCTATCGTGCCGGTGAACGCGGAGATTCGATAATTGTTCCCCTTGATCGGCATCCGCTGGATGTGAAGGGGCGAAATCCTTGCCGCCTCTCCACCTTCAAGCACCGAACCGCCGTTAGTGAGTAGCTGAATCGCCATCAATCAACTCCACATCCAAGACACCGACCACTGCCCGTACAGCATGCGGTTCCGCGTCTTTGCGTAAATGGTAAACCCCGTGCCCGCACTGATGTTGCCGGCACATATATCAATCTCCTCAACCCGGTGCTCATCTACAGAATGATCGGCAGTCGCAGCCGGTCGAATTGACGCGATGACAGTAGACCCGGACAAAATGCCCGTCTGCCCCGTCACCGCAAGAGAGGTGTCCGTCGCCCCAGGTATCGCCCCGAAGTCGATTGTGGCAACGCCCGAATTTGATCCGCCGGCCAGAGCATCTATCGCCTGTTTGACCCGCTGCGGTGTCCAGCGATACGTTGTCGTCGATGTGCCTGCTTCTGCATCAGCCTGAGAAACAACGTCAACCTGATCGTTGTACGCGGCCTCTATCTCTTCGGGAGTCATGTCGGCGGTTGCGCCTTCTTCGACTCCGTTCAGCTTTCTTGTTAGCGCATCGAGATACTGAATTTGCTGTGAGTTGAGCCCCAACATTCCCCATGCGCGGGCATTGAAATACTCCGTCATTTGTCCGCCGTCACTTCCGCATACGCCTGATACAGCGCACGCTTGCAGGGATCAGAAATGATGAATTTCATGTGCAGGTTTCTATGCTGGCCCAATCGTCGCCAGACCACGCGGTGCTGCCGCTTGCCAATGTCTCCGAGTGTCTGGGTGCCGACCGTGTACCAGTCCTGCCCATCTTCCGATAGATCAAGCCGAATCTGAGGCGCATCAGCCTCGCCTACTTCCATATCGAGCATGACCCGATGCAATCTGAATCGGTCGCCTTCGTTGTGGATCACCGGAAAAACAAACTCACTCACCAAGTCGTCACCGGCCTCTGAATACACATCGCCGGAAAGCTCGTAAATGTTGCCGTTGTCGAAGTCACCAACAAAGTGCTTCCCGTAGCAGTAGGCATACCCGCGAGCACGCCATCTATCTTCACCGAAGCTCTTTCGCTCGTGCCAGAGTTGCGTTGCGGCGTCGAATATCCAGGTTATCGTCGGGAGTGACATCACAAAGAACTCGTGACCCTCCCAGACAAACGCAAAGCATTCCGCCTCTGACGGGCTGGTTATGCTGCGCTCAACCTCATGCGTAGAGATTCGCTGCGGGGAATAGCCCCCGGCCATCCGGCGCACAATGCCATCGTTATCCAGCCAAAACACAGTGTTGTCGATCTTCGCCACCGCATTGATGCCAGCAATGCCCTTCTCACTGATCCCACCTGCGACACGCTCAAACGGGAAATCCGAATCGCCCGTGTTGATCCATGTCTCGACCGTATCCCGGCCAAACAACAGAAGTTCTCGGTGATCGACAAACGGCCTCACGATCACATCAGGATTAGATTCCGCAGAAGCAAAATCCAGCGCGTCGAGGTTGCCACCATCATAGAGCTGGGAAATGTAGAACGACTCGGACCCATCGCCGAAGATGAAATAACCATCCAGATACGTCACCGACGTTGCGAGTGGGAAATCCTCATCGGTGATCTGCGAAAGCGTTTCGCCGTAGATGTAGCCCTGCCCATCGGACACGATACCCAGCTCAAGGCCGGATGATGCGAACGTGGCGATACCTGAGCCGCCTACAACACCCAACAGGGTAGAGGCGCCATCTTCACTGATCGAGTAGAGATAAGCCCCCACAACCGTATACAGCACACCCTCATGGACGAACAGCCCTCGACCCGCGCCGGTGCCTGTAGTGGCGTGCAGAGTCATTCCCGGAACCGATACAACCTGTACCGATGCCTTGCCCTCTGCGGCTTCGGCGTAACAGTTGACCAGACGCTCCGCGCTCAGTTGCCCATCACGCGCAGACTTTACGGGTATTGTGAGTCTCATCGACCCGTCACAAACGCCGTGTTAGGAGCGAGAGCGGCCCGAATAGCTGGGTCTACTTGAAGGTCTTTGATCTTCAGGTACTTGTTACGAATCTGCCGGTAGCCCGTTGACGAGTGCATCGCAAGCTCCGGCGTAATCTTCACGCCAAACTGCGCAGCAAGCGCCGCAGCAAGGTTGTACACAATCGGGCCTTCATCCTCTTCACCATACGGCAAGTCATCGCTCACCGATGTTTCAGATAGGTATTCGAGGTCAATACCGGACATGCGCCACGAATTCAGCATGCGATTCAACGCACGCAGACCATCCTGGATTTCATCCGCATCGGCAGACTCGCCCTTGTGCAACACGCCTATTTCGCGCATCGCATCTTCGATGATTACTCTGTAGGTCGTCATAGTTTCTTCAGCACGAAGTACATGCGCTCCTTTTGTTCCATGACGCCCTCGACCTCAAAGTCCACTTTGTAGATGTGGCGATAGTCAGTCATGGGGTTATTCTCGACCCCGTACCGCTTCTGCTCAAGGAATTGCAGCATCCCCGGCGTAATCACTCGCGTATGCCCCGGATCGCCCCATGCCCATTCACTATCCCAGCACGGGACCGATGCGAAAATACTGCCGCCATCCTTCAAGATGCGGTGAAGTTCCGTAAACAGCGCAAAGAACGCCACATAATCCCCTTGTCTGCCGACATGCTCCAGCACCTCATAGGCGTGGACCTCATCAAACGAGCAGTCGTTAAACGGCAGCGGAAGGATGTTCAGATCATGGACGTAATCAGGGTTCAGCGTCGGATCAATGTCCAGCGTATAAAGATTCTTCCACTCATTGCCGGAGTCTTTCGGCGATAGCAGCTTCCTACGATCACGACCACATCCGAGCAATAGTTCACAGTAGCCATGCGTCGGGGAAAACTGCTCTTCACGCAGCGGCGTAACGATCTGGTTAACCATTCGCCGACTCCTTAGCTTTCTCCGCAGCCGCTTCAGCTTCTTCAATTTCACGAATCTTGCGATCCATGAATTCCCACCAGTTACATGGGTAACCGCCGTGCGTGAACGTGAAATCCGCCCACACCCAGATAGGAACATTATACCGCTTCACGTAGTCGTCACAGAAAACGAAATCCTCTCCAATAAAGTGCGATGTATCAGTGAGGTCGGTATAAAAAAGCCGTGGTACTGGCTCCATGTTGGCTTGCTTGATCTTGATAGAGTCAGCGGCCATTTCTTCGATAACTTTTCGCTCAATACACAGAAAGCCGGTCGGCACTCTGTTACAGGCGATCCATCCACCATCTACGGTTTGAATGCCGCCGCGCTCGTCTTCAATGTATCTGACAGGGTAGTCCTCTGGCTCCTGCCTTCTTCGATATACACCCGCGCAAATAGGACGCCCTGACGTTAACAGGCCGACAAACGCACGAGCCTCCCACTTCAAATCTGCATCTATAAAAAATAGGTGCGTGCAGTCGGTATCAAGAAACATTTTCACAAAGTTGCAGCGGGCAAGATCAATGAACGCGCCGTTCCCCATTACTGCTGCAGTCACATGGATACCCGCAGCGGTCGCAACCATGCACGACTCCGCAAGTGAAACAGCGTAGTCCGTATCCACCTTCCCATCGTAGGCCGGCGTCGCTACATACGCCCGAATCTGAGCCTTCTCAGGCTCCTTTTTCTTCTTCCAGCGTTCAAATGCCATGACTATTCTCTCCAGAATTTGGCGCACCGAATCAGGCCGCAATCGGTGCCACTTGCGGGAGAAGGGTGTCTGCCCTCGCCTGAATTGAGCTCCGTTACCAGGCTCAGGTCAGCGCGTGGAACCCACGTGCGGCAAGCTCCGGATACAGGCCAGCGAACCCGTACAGGATGTCAATCCGGCACGGAACGGCATCGTTTGTGATGTCGTACTGCTTCGCTACCCGCATCGAAATGCCGTCCATGTTGTCCCGTGCGCCCCATGCTCCGAACTCCGACACGTTCACAAGGTCCGCAGTTGCGAACACGAACGCATCTTTGTGGAACTGGAGGTTCTGACCGTAGGCAGTTGATGCCACGCCGAACGCAGTCACCGTCAGGTTGTCCGTATCGGACACGCCAGAGAGCGCACAGTTCTGGTAAGCATTGCCGCTGCCCCAGATCACGCCCGGCTTAACTGTCACGGTGTAAGCCGTTGCAGCCGTGGTCAGGGTGACGTTGGACTGAACAACAAACCGCTTGAGACGGCCAAGGTTCTGCTTGGTCTCCGGGTGAACGTCATACACGCCCGAGAACGTGATGATGTCGCCGGCCACCAGCGTGGTGCCCGAAGTCGCACCGTCTACGCTCATGTCAGTCTGGCTGACCCAAGCGTTCGCAGTGGTTGACGTGCCCAGCGCAGCGCCAACAGTCAACGGCGTGCCCGCAAGCGATCCACGGGTATGCGACGGCAGGAACGTGTTTTCCATCACGTCAAAGCCGCCAGTGCGGCCCATCATGCCCTCGCGATACTGCGCGCCGATGTTGGTTTGAGCCTGGAACAGCCCCTTCACCGCGTCATTGAACTCGACAATCGACGCTGGGTTCATCAGTGCAGTACGCGCATCAGGCGGTGCCAGATTTTCGGACAGGAGTTGTCCGCCTTGCTGGAACTGCTTGTACGTCATCTGCGTGGACGTGGTGCCGGTATAGTTCGCCACCAGCTTGTAGGCCCGCGACAGACAGTCGTTTTCCAGATACGCGGCAAGTTTGGTCATTGCCGGATCAAGTACACGCTTGCCAAAGTCGTCGAGGCTCATCGTCAGTTCGACGGACGTAAACGACACATCAATGCCAATCTGCGACGTGACATACAGCGGCGTGGATCGTTCAACGTGATCCTGCGTGCTCAGTGTCGCGCCAGTCCGCACCTTGTACATCGAAGGCATGCGGATATTGAGTTGAGTGCCGATCTTCGCGCCAGTCTGTGCAAACTGACTGTCGTAGTCGCGGCGAACGGATGAAAGGAAGGACAGTTTCCCATGGAGAATACGAAGTCCTTCACGGGTGATTTGAAGGGGGGTCAATATGGTTGAGGCCATTATACATTTACCTTATGATGTCTGAAACGTTGAACGGAAGGACTACATGAGCAATATCGAATACCGCACATACGACCACCTTTTTTCCGTTTCTTGTGATGGGCTACTGCTCCGAAAGGGAATGCCCTACACGCCAATACGAAGAAAAGATGGATACGAAACAGCCGGAAGGCGTCGCCTTGTACACAGAATGGTCGCCAGCATTTGGATTCGAGAAATCGGTGAAGACGAGTGCGTCCACCACAAGAACCACATAAAACACGACAACCGCGCTTCTAATCTCGAAATAGTCTCTGTTCATAAGCACCTGACCGAATCTCACAAAGAAAACCTCGAAAAGTTTTCTCGATCAAAAATGTCAGAAGCCGGTAAACAACGATTACGCGATCTCAGAACCGGAACAAAGATGCCTGATGAAACAAAGCGAAAAATCGGCGACACAATAAAGCGTCTTGGGATTCGTCCGCCCGTTACAACAGGACCGTTGCCTGCACATGTACTTCAGCAGCGCCGAGAAAACCCACCAAAAGCCAAGGCTTGTGTGGTTTTCGGCATTCGATACAAGACATTCAAGGACGCTTCAGAGGCAACAGGAATTAAGCGTGGAACGCTCAGGAAACGCTGCTACTCGTCGAATTTCCCGGAGTATGTCTTGGTTGATCAGGTTTTCCTCAGTTGATCATTGCGCCATTTCAACCACTCACTCGATGACATCTTGTCAGGGTCCACAGACAGCGAACCTTGACCGCCAGACAGCGGGTTAATGGGTGGAGGCGCTTTGGTTACGGTACGTGGCTGGGGAAGAGACAGCTTCGCCTCTAGCCTTCCAATTTCGAGGGCGGCCTGTACCGGCGGGAGTCGTGCGATCCGTGCCGCCTCGGAGATGTTTTGCCCCAGGTAGTACAGAATCTCAGGCCCCTTTTCCGAGAAGTTCAACGCATCGGCCATGTCTTCCGTTACCGGGACAGCATCCGAAAAAGCCACTTCATTGAAGTCCGGCGTAGTTGCTGCAAACGATGCTGCGCGTTCGCGGAAAGATCGTGCGCGTTCCTCCCGTTGCCTTTCGGCTTCGGTTGTCCTGCGCTGCTCTTCCTGCTTGGCGAGCAATGCCGCGAGCTTCTGTTCCGCCCGATGATCTGCAACAGCCGCGACGTATTCCTCATACGTTTTGAACTGCTCCAGCTTCGGCTCATCTTCAACCCGTGCCGGTTCGCTCGTTTGTTGCGGTTCGTCTTTCGACAGCACCCGCTCAAGCATGCTTTCCAGCCGTTGCCTTGTGCGTTGTTCTTCCCGCCAGTTGGCGGTCAGTTCGTCTATGCGCTTTTGGACGCCCCGTGATTTCGGCTTGTCCTGCGCGCCCTCGTCTTCGGAGTTGGTCGGGTTCTCCGGGTTTTCGACCTCAAGCACCGCTTCAACGGGTTCGGTGATCCCTTCGGGCAATACTTCGCCCTCAACCGTTACGGGTTGTTCTGACATTGGCGTGTCTCCACACGATTAGGCCCGGTGTACCTCGCCGGTAAGGTAATCAGAATGCGTAGTTAGACAGGACGTTAACTACGCCTTGCGCCCTTTCGGGCAGCATCTCGTATGCCTTGTAGATAGGCGTCTGTTGGAATGCGTTAACAAGTGGGCGAACGTCGCGACCGAACTGGTCTATCTGCCGCCCCATTTCATCAATGATCGGGTTTTGATCCTGCGGCATGTAGGCCAGCTTGTTTTGCAAGGTCTCGGCCTGTGCCTCTGTATCCTGAACGGGCTGCGGTGAAAGATACCCACCGAGCCGGTAAGCATCACTTGCAATGCCTGCGGCCATGCCTTGACCGATGGCGCGCAATGCTTCGCCGCCTTGCCTGATCTTGCGCCAGATTTCCTGCTTCTGTTTCCGGCGGTTCACGAAGTCTTGGTATACCCTCGCGACCTCTTCACTGTCGCCGTATCGTTGCGCCGCTACTGCGCCAGTTGCGCCCACTGCAAGAGGCGCGAGAAGTCGAGGATCAACAGCGCCTAACAGGTCGTTTTTGCCGATGTTGGCGGGATCGAAGGCGGCGTTAATAGATCGTATTTGTTCAGGGTCAAAGACCATCCTTTCCTTAAGTGTTCTCTCCATTGGCAGTCTATCTGCTATATCTCTGCCTAAAGACCTCGCCCATTCTTCTTTTGACGACATCCCCATCCTCATTCCGTCTTCTACCATCTCGCGGGAAGGAACTATCTCGCCTTTTTTAAGTTGACCCCGCACTATTTCAGTCCATAAATCATCTGATAGCCTTTCATTAGGCCCCAGCTTCACTACTTCTTCATATACATCAACCGCATCATATCCGGCAGATTTGAGCGCCTGCGTTTTGATCCATATCTCGCCATCCGTCATTGATCTCATCCCCATGCCCTCATTCTTTCTCCAATCGTAAGGGTTGGAAACCTTCAACGCAGCCGGTATCACATTGGGTGATTCGCCTGCAGCGTATTGATTTGCAACTTTTTGATCCGGAGAAAAATAATACCCCTTCCCAAACCATCCCTTATCGGTGCCCCGCCCGACTTTTAACGGATCAAATGCAGGAAAATCCGCCCCCGTGCCGTGATACATCACCCTCGACGTATCAAACCCCTGCTCCGCAGCACGCTTCATTCTCGCGGCCTTGGACATGTCCAGCGCGTCTTTAAGCGCCTTGAGCTTGCCCACTCACCAACTCCATCACGCCAGATTGAACCGCATCGTTTTCGATGTCCTGCGCTTCGGCTTCTGCTGCGAGTTTCGCGGCCTGCGCCTTCTTCGCCATGATGTCGGCCTGCTTCAGCTCGATGTCAGCAATCATTGCCGCCTCTGCAAGCGCCTTCTGCTTCTCCTGCTCTTGCTGCATCATCATCTGCTGCTGCGGGTCCATGTCTTCCTGGTCGCCAGAGACTTCAGGCGGTATGGCCTTCTTCAACCGCTCTGCAATCTCATCCGCGCCCGGCCAGTCCATGTTCCGGGCAATAAGATCACCCGCAACCTGACCCGCAATCGGGAAGGCTTGAACAAACGCCATCATTGATTCAGCAGCTTCGAGTCTTCGAGTCTTGTAGTTCGGCCCTACCGTCACCTCAACGTCGTACTTCCCGACCGTGAGGTCATTGACGATCTCCATGCCCTCAACCCAGTTAATCTGGGTCATTTCCTGCGTGCCGTCTTCGCCGAGAATCCTGACTACGCGCTGCGTGTCGTAAATCTTCGGGATCAACTCAACCAGGATTCGCCCGGTGTGCTGCATTGAGCGCGCAAGGTTATCCACCCATGCAAACGTGGCATTGTCGCCCTCGCGTTGACGCGCAATGATCGCCCGGCCTGATGTTTCGTTACCCTGCGCCCCGAGAGACGCGTCATACATCCCCATCGTGGCCTTCAGGTCATCAACAGCCTGCGCCGATTGCTGAATCTCAGCAGCGTTGACCGTGGCTGGAGCTTCGCGTGTCGGTCGTGCGCCTTGATCGAGGTTGTACGGCAGATAAGGCAGATTCTTGGTATTCGCCTGCTCCCAATATCGCTCTAATCCGGTAACCATCTCCGGCGTGACAAGCCACGGAGACTTAGGCGCCATTGCGATCTTCTCGGCAATGGTCGATTGCCAGAAGTTGTACATCTGCATCGCGCCTTTCGCATAGCGGATCAGCGACACATGGCGGATACGGTCATCAATCCATTCCTCTGGACCATATACCGGAATGATAGGAATCCATCGGCCCGGAAACACTTCCGGCCCTTCGAGCACATCATGACCCGTCACTAGATACCGGCAGACCTCATACGAATTGACCTCGCGGGTCATCTCGAACGGATACGCTTTCAACGCATCCGTAACTTCGACAACCTTTCCGCCGATCAATCCAATGGTCTTCTTCTTCGGCTTCTTGACCCAATACTCAGCCACTCTCACACGGTCATCATTGACCCATGCGCGGCTCATCTCTGATCGGTATTCAATCGCCCAATCTGTAGGCGTTTTGTCGGGATAGCGGATGCCGAACTGCTCTTTACTCATCCACTCACTGACAAAACACCAGTTAGCATCCGACTTATCAAATGCCTTTGCATTGGTATCCCACCAGATTGCGAACGGGTTGTTTATGCGGCGGATTCGGATGTCCTGCTCGAAGGAATCATCGTTGGTGTACTCGGTGACAATCCTCCAGCCCCCACCAATTCCACCCGTCACCGCATTCTCAATCGCCGTGATATATGCCTCATCAGCGCGGGACTGAGATTCGATGTTGCGAATGATCCCGGCGTAGATTTCAGCCGTATCAATATCCGATCCGCTATCGACCGGAATCACCTTGATTGCAGGCTTGTTCTGTCGCGCCTCGCCCGTAACCTGGCGGATAAACGTCGGCAATCGGTTAAACGTCAGGCAAGGCCGGTTGTCCCGCTCCCGCTCTTGCTTTACCTGAAGCGGCCATTGTTCGCCGGCAGCAAAACGAAAGTCCTCTGCGGCCAGTTCTCGGTCCTCTCGTTCCGCATCTTCGGCCTTTTTGAACCGCGTCAGGGCTTCCGCAAGGATGTCTTCTTTCTTCATCGCATCCAGCCGCCCGCAACGGGGTTCAATTTGAATTCAGTACGCTTTGCAGTCACCGGACGGAAGAAGGTCAGGCACAATGCGTCTGCAAAGTCAGGGCTTCTCACCCCTCTTTTCTTCGCATCATCCTTTTTTTCCATCGCCAGTCTGCCCCGTGAGTCGTATTGGTATTTGAGTGATGCAAGATCGCTCGCAAGCTCATCGTTTCGCGGTAATGTTGCCCCTTCGACAAGCCAGTCCTTCATTTTCGACCACATTTCTGCGCGTCGATTGACGTACTTGTCCTCATTCAGCGCCTTTTCACCCGATTGGGCTTGATGCACATTCGGCACGCCCATTTCTTTAAGCCGATCCACGACACCAGCACCCACGCCGATAGAGTCAACAAAGATCGCGTCAGGTTTGTAGGTCTCTGTCGCCACTTTCACGCGGCCCGTGAGCGCCATTGTGTCAAAATGCTCGAAGGCCCGAATCGCAATCACCCTTCTCCCTTGTCTGACCACAATCACACTGCGGTCATCGCCGAATCGCGCCACATCAACACCCATGACAATCGGCCCAACAGGATCATGGTTGGTCTGCATCGACTGCTCGACGAGCGAAACAGGAATAAAAACGTCATCCTCGCCCGCCTGAAATGCTTCTCGCGGGTTACTCGGGTATTCCTGTGCAAACAGATTCGGATCGTTGTGCAATTGCGTGATCTTCCCCCTTCGCCAGTACACCTGCTCATCAGTCAGTTTGTACAAGGCTTGGTATTCGCGCTCTTCATCGGTGAATTGCACCGGAGCGCCTATCAATTTTTTCTTGTACTCGGGCTGGATGTACCACGGGATAAACACAGCCCTGAAGTCACTTTGCCCGGACTCCGCAAGCTGCCATTGCTTATGGAAGTAGTTGCCAATGCCGTTCCCGGTACTCTCAAACCAGACTTCCGTCCCATCCTCATCAGGAACCGCCTGCAACACCCCAGCGGCGTGCGTCTCCGCATTCGGCCAGTACGCAACCTCTGACCCGTGAAAGAACTGAATGGTCGAACTTCTGCCCGTGCCTTTCGTTCCCGCCGTCGATACCCGATAACCCGAGTCCAGCGTGCCGAAATCAAGCTCAGTAGCATTACTCGCTCGGATCGAGGGCCGGAACATATCGGGTAGGTTCTGGTAAAACCTGGACACCATCTCAAACAGGTTATTCGTGCCCTGTTGTTCATGCGCAAGGATGAAACTGCGCCATGCTTTTCGATGGGTTGTCTTGTGAAACCCCCGCGCATTGACGTATGTGCTCACGCCCTGCTGCCGGCCCTTCACCGTGATGATGCGAACCCGCCCCGTCTCTTCCCTCTGCTGTTCTGCGGCTTTGTGGAGCAGCCTTTGTGCTGCGTTTAAGACCAGCGGCTTGATGTGCGCTGATTTTGTCCGAATGAATAGGCACGATTTCGCATACGCTTCGAGGTCATCCCTCAGTGTCGTCCGTATCTTCCGCTCCCGCTCCGACAACATTCTCCAATGCCTCCAGTGCGGCCTCGTGTGATGTCACGTTGGCTTCAATCTCGATGTACTTCTCATCAGGCAGAATCTTTGAAATCAGCTTGAGGTTGATGTCAGCCCTTGCCTTCAATCGCGCAACATCGTTAGCCGTCATTTCGGATGATTCCATCGCTTGCAGAATCTCGCCCAACTGCCGCAGCAGGTTCATGTCGCTGATCTTCTGCCGCATCGCCTCTTGGCGAGCCTTCCGATTCGCCGCTGCGAACGCTGATACCCTTGCCATTACTTGCTCACAATCCGAATCAAGACGCTTTTCTCCACCACTTCATAGTTTTCCAGCGTAGCCGTGTTTGTAATCTGGTACGTTGATCCCAGCGTGCCACCATCGACAATCACCTCAGTCGATTTGCCCGCGTAATCCGCTCTGGATTGCGTCAGGCTGCCCACAGACCACGAGGACGCTGTGACGTAGTGGTCGTAGTCCAGCGTGACAAGGAGGTCTTCTGTGGCGGTTTTGCGCAGAGTTTTCATTCAACGAGGTCTGGCACGTCCGACTGAATCACGTAGTCGAGGTCAGGCGTAGTCGCGCCAGCCAGTGTCACGCGGATATTGCACGGGACCGGCGTGTCGATGCGCAGCACATTGGCCGACGTGAACACCTCTTGTGAGTCGTACCATGCTGAATCTGAGCCCTGGAACTGTATCGTCGCAGTGCCACCGCCAAAGGTGGAGCCGCCCGATCCGCCGACCATCACCACTGCGCCGGATTTGATGTTGCACTCTGCCGAGCTGCCATCCGCAGCGAATGTGCCACGAACTGATTTAAGCCTTGTACTCATGAGGAAATCCCCTGCGGTAAATTGTATGCAATCGCCCGAACAGGGCTGGTAACCAAACCTTTGACCACGCCACCCACAACGGGCGCGCTGAAATAATCTGTATCCACATGCGCCAGCCATTCACCGCCGGACACGTCATACGCAATCAGCCGGCCTTGTGATGGAAGGGTGATCGGTGCGAAGTATCCTGTGCCCGCATCAGTCGTGCCGCTGATCGTCTTGTCACGTACACCATCGCCGAGATGCCAGAAGGCAAAGTGCGGATCGCCCTCAACAGCGCCCGGAACCGCGAGATGCGTGCCGATGTTTGAACCCGGACTTGCAACGTAGTCCTCTGCCGTTGACGGACTGAAGACAATTTGAACCTCAGTGGTAAACGTGCCATCTGAGTCAGTGACCGCGAGCGTTGCGGTGCTTGTCGGGCTGATGGCGTTCCACGCGCCACCCGGTAACAGGTCATCAATATCGAGGGTGAACGTGCGGGTCGTGTTGCCAGAACCACTCAGCGTTATCGCTGTGCCTTCAATCGTCGCTGTGACCGTACCGTTCCAGTTGCCGCCTGACTTCGTGATCGTCACCACCGTGTCGGGGTGAGGGTCAATGGTCGAATCATCAACAGAGATGGAATAGGCCGTTTCAACGAGTTTGATGACCGACAGCGCAAGCCTTGCGGATGAACTGCTCGGCGTTGCTGTGATTGTGTGGCTGGTGGCTGATCCTTCGTAATACGCGACAGAAAACGTAATCGAGTTGCCCTGACTATCGCCCCACTCCGTCGCGTTCGTCCAACTCGTGGTGAGGGACGCTTCAGCAAATGCTGCAGCCGCAAGGAAAAAGTCCCCTGCGTTCTTGGTCATTGTGCTTGATGTCACCGATGTGGTGGACGATGCGGTTTCCGTATCAGCTACTACAGGCACCCCACCACTCGGCCAGCCGGTGTAGTTGATACCAGCAAAGCACATCCCACCCGTGCCGCCCCCCGCAGTGACGGAGATATTCCCCGTAGTGACATCAGGGTCGAGCAGATAGTACCAGCGGAGTTTGTTGGCCCCGTTCGCAACAGACGCGTCCGAGATCAACGTCATTGAATCGCCGTTGAACGATACCGCGCTGATGTCGTTTGACCCGTCTTCGAGCTCGACGGCAACGAACAGAATCCGACCAGAACCCGAAGCAACCGTGTGCGAAAGCGTGTTAGGCCCTGGGGCAGCGACCGTCGCCCTGATGCTGGTGTTGCCCCGGACAAGTGCCATTACTCAATGGCCCCTTTGCTCGGGGGATTCGCACGAGTTGTGCCCTCTGCATCAACACAAAGCGCACATTCCCACTCGGCCTCGGTCAGCGTGCCAGCCAGCACTTCCGCAATCTGCTCATACGCAAAGCCGTAGGTGTCTTTGTCCAGAATGGCAGAGGTCAACGCCGTACCACTACCAATCAACGCACTGCCACCTGCCGGATTTGCATTGGCAAGCGTGGCCCACGTCACCGGAGCATCGCCGTTCACTGCTGCCGTTGATTTCCACGTTGCATACGTCGAAAGCGTAAGCCCGAGTGATCCAATCGTATCGCCCGTCTTGTCGCAGTCTGCATCCGATGGGTTGTGCGACCACGCATTATCTGCCCCGGTCATCGCCGACGTGGCCGAGCAGATTGCGGTCGTCACATCATCATTCCAGAACGCATTGTTCTGCACGTCCCATTCATCGACGTTGGCCGAAACTTCAGTGAGTGCCATTTCCCTTGCGCCATTCGCAATCGCCGTATTGCCGTAGACCTTCGCGCCAAGTTGATCGCCGGCAGTCGCACACGTGCCGAACATGTTCCCCTCAATGCCTTGCCCAGCACCAACAAACAGGTTATTGCGGATCACATGACCTGTAGCGTCAGGGTACGTCGAAGCCTCACAGCCGATGTGAACGCCCGTAAACGCCGGGGCTCCACTGCTCGCCGTTGGGTACATCACCCCAGTGCCGCCCATGATGATGTTATTCTCGACAACCGCATCCTGACAGCCGTCCAGATACATCCCATCAGACCAGACATTGGCGATCTTGTTCCCACGCCAGATGACTTTGCCAACGCTGGTATTGAAGCAGTTGATTCCCTCACCCATGCCTCGACGAGATGTGTTGTTCTCAACGAGCATCCGTCCGGATTTTCGGGTGACCGTGACTAGCGTCCCCGTCCAGGGTTGAGTCGTGCATGCGCTCGTGTCACTTGATGTGCGCGCAACACGAGTAGAAGCGCACTGAGTCTGACCATACGTGTCGCTGTTTCTGACCACAATGTCAGTGACCCCATCGACAAACGTCAGTCGTGAGTTGATCCCGCCGTAGTACAAGTCAACACCATCCAGAATCAGATGATGCAATGCCCCTTCAGTGCCGCCGCCTGACGAGTTGAAACTGCCGTATTGGAAATGGCTGAACGTGATGTTGCGGATTTCTGTGTAGTCCGCCGTCGATGACGCCACCCACAGCGCATCGTATTTACTCGAATACCCCGAAGCTACCGTTGGAGTGTCGGGGAAAGTGCATGTGCCAGCAGCGAGACACGCATCGGTCAGTGCGCCCTTGATTACCGCCTTGGTGTGCGTGGCCCCAGGTCCCTCTACGCCATCAAGACCCTTACGCGGAGTGGAACCATCCATGTAGTAGGTGCCGTACTCGTTCCAATCGCCGCTCGACCCCTGCCGTGCAATGTCATGGTGCGAGTTGAGCCATACGCCACCCGTACACAGCCACATGTCATCACCTGCGCCCAAAAGTGCGGTGTCCGTAGCGGGTATCGTTGCCTTGCGCAGTGCGTTTGTCAGGCCGGAATTAGCGTCATTGCCATCGGGGCAGAAGAACCAATCATCCCCGCCTGTGATCTCATCGCCGTCTTCCGATGGCGTGCTGTCCAGCGTGGTGAACTGGATCGTTTTCTGCACGGTTGGGCGATCATTTGCGTATTGAACAAGATGCGCGCAGTACGTCGTGCTCTCTGCCAGCCCGGTAATGTTGATCGAGAATGACCCCGACGACACGTCGGTATCATCACCATCG
>JACCDR010297385.1_pt1 | contig 22560 bp, 21 predicted proteins | sample 7446431 | NCBI WGS metagenome assembly JACCDR01 (sample SAMN15323443, study PRJNA562643) | freshwater metagenome | isolation source: river surface water | place: USA:Blue River Watershed | collected 2017-08-17 | reverse complement strand
GTCGGTCATGGGTCCTCCGGTCAGGCGACGCTGAAGTCGTCGACGCGCCAGTCGACGGTGGTTGCGGCGTTGCCGCCGTTGAGGACGAGTGCGGTCTTGCCGGCGGCGGTGATGCTGGAGTCGGTGCCGGTCCAGGTGGCGGTCCCCGGCCGGTCGGTGACCTTGTCGCCGGTCCAGGCCCGCAGGGTGAGCGCGGTCCCGACGGCCGAGAACTCCAGGTAGATCGGGGCGCCGTTGGCGGCGCCGCTGATGGTGCTTCCGGTCTTGAGGACGGTCTGGGACCCGGACACCTTTTTGGACACGGAGATGCTGGCCGACCCGGAGCCGGCGCCGATCTCCAGCTTGTAGCAGGTGGTGTCGCCGACAGAGAGGTCCGAGGTCTGCGCCCGGATCGGGACGGAAAAGTAGGACTCCTTCGACAGGTCCTGCGGGTAGACGGTGACCGACATGGTGGTCGAGGCGCGGGCCGCGGCCTGGGAGATGAGGGCGATCTTGTCGCCGTAGCCGCCCGTGCTGGCCGTCAGCATCCGGCCCCGGTTCGACTGGATGTCGGCGATCCCGGCGCCGTTCGTCGGGGACTCCAGGAACACCCACTTGCCGACGTCGATCGGGTCACCGTTCGAACCGGCGAAGGAATCGGTCAGGGTGCCGGTGTAGTCGACGGGTGCGGTGGTGGAGGACGCCATCACTGGGCCGTGGGCGGTGAACGCCGCGAGCCCGGCGGCCTGTTCGGCGTTCTCGGTGGTGGGGACGTACAGCTCGTAGCTGTCGCGGTGGACGCCGGCGGAGGTGTGGACGATCGTCCACATGATGTCGCCCGCGACGTTGCCGTTGCCCTCGATCTCGGCGAGCCAGCCGGCCCGGTTGGTGTCGCTGGTGGGCGTCGTGGAGCCGTTGTTGGAGCCGTCGGTCCAGTCGTACTCGCCGACGATGTAGGCCTTGCCGGCGGAGACGGCGGCGGCGGCGTCGGTGCGGAGCCACTGGCGGTCCATCGAGTGGTCGGTCCCGTAGAAGTGGCCGCCCATCACGTCGATGTTGCTGTCGCTGATCGCGGAGTTGGAGACGTGCATCCCGGACGCGGCGGTCCCGTCGGCGACCAGCTGGTTGCTGGTGAGCGACTTGATGTGGGCAGCGATGTCCGCCGTCCAGGCGGTCGGGGCGTCGTAGATCTCGTTGCCGGTCTCCCAGCAGAAGATCGTCGGGTCTGCCTTCCACGCGAGCCCGGTGTACGGGTTGACGTGGTTGAGCAGGGTCGAGATGTAGGCCTTGAAGTCGGTCCGGACCGTGGAGTCGCTGTAGAAGAAGCTCATGGTGGAGCCGCCGCGGAACCCGGCGAAGGTGATCCCGCCGCCGTGGTAGAAATCCCAGCGGTCGCACAGTGGCACCATCAGCCGGATCCCGCGGGCCTTGGCGGAGGCGATGACGTAGTCGGCCTTCGCCACTGCGGCGGAGTCCCAGCTGCCCAGGGTCGGCATCATCGTCTTGGGTTTGCCGACGGAGATGCCGAGGGTGTGAACGCGGGCCACCTTCGCGCCCATCGATACGAGGGCGTCGAAGGTGGCGTCGACGACCGAGGTCGAGGGGTAGGTCGGGTTGCCTGAACCGTCGCGGGCGTTGTCGTTGAGCGCCAGCCAGTAGGCGTTCGCGCCGAAGAACCGGAACCGGTCGGCGCCGTCCCACAGGGACGACCCGGACCGGGTGATCCAGTTCAGGGTTGCGGTGGAGATGCCGCGGCGGGAGTAGCGGCGGGCCCGGAGGGCGGCGCCGGTCACGAGGTCGCCTCACCGCTGATCAGCCACGCGTTGGCGGCGCGCTTCTCGGCGACGATCGTGGAGTACTGGGACGCCGTCTTCAGGCCGTTCGCGCCGACCACGGAAGCGCCGGACCCGGCCACGGTCGTGACCTGACCCGTCCCGAACTGGCGCAGCGGGATGGTTGTGCCCACGGGGATCGCGGCGGTCGTGTCCGACGGCAGGGTGACGGTGACGGCGCCGCTGTTGGTGAACTCCTTCAGCCTCCCCGCGTCGGTGGCTGCCAGGGTGTACGTCGTCCCGGAGACAGTGTCGATCGGGGTGACCGCGAGCGGGTCGAGGTAGTTGGTGCCGTCGGACCAGACCGGCCGGCCGAGGGTGGTGTCCCAGATGGCGCCGCCGACCCGGACGACGTCGGCTGCGGGCCGGCCCGAGGTGGCGTAGGTGGCCTTGGTGGGTGTGAAGTCGACGTAGGCGCCGGTCGAGGTGATCGCCGTGCCCCACCCGGTGGGCTGGTAGCCGACGATCCGGTTGTCGGCGAACACCATGTTCGTGTTGCCGCCGGAGTCGAGGATGGTGTCCTTGGCCGAGGTGGCGTTGCCGAGCTTCACGAAGGTGTTGCCGACGACCGCGGCGTCGACACAGTTGAGCAGCGCCACGCCCCGGTTCGTGCGGTTGAAGGTGTTGCCGGTGATGACCAGGTTGTCGACGTAGCGGACGTCGAGGGCGTGAACCCCGGAGGCCAGCGTCGAGCGGTTCCACGTGCAGTTGGTGATGACGATGTCGGAGAGGGTGTTGCCCGACTGGCCGTACACCCGCAGGGCGGCCATTGAGCCGCCGCCGATGAACCGGCACCCGTCCACCACGACACCGAGCACGTCCTGGGGGGCGATGCCCGCGTTGATGTAGATCGGGATGTTCGCGGTGGCCGTCGAGTTGATGTTGATGAACTCGCAGTCGTAGACACCGACGTTGGTGATCGGGGTCCCGATCTGGCTGAGGATGTAGACGCCCATTTCCGAGTCGATGACCCGGCAGCCCTGGAAGGTGATGTTCTTGCAGCCGTCGACGACGCCGAAGCCGGCGCCGTCCCCGGACCCGCTGGTCGCGGTGGTGTAGGGGCCGAAGTTGCGGGCGGTGCAGCCGGTGTAGGTGACGTTGGCGACGCCGTTGATGAAGGTCGTGTTGCCCGACAGGAAGCCGACCCGCTGCCCGTCGTTCGCGCTGTACGTGACGCTGCTGTCGGCGTGGCAGCCGACGTAGCGGATGTCCGTGCACCAGTTGCCGTGCAGGTCGAAGCCGCTGGCCAGGACGTTGGTGGCGGTGCAGTTGACGAAGCTGCAGCCGGCGGCGCCCTTGTCCAGGGAGAACGAGTGCCGGGTGTTCGTAGCCCAGCAGTCCGTCCAGGTGCACTCGGTGACGCCGTCCGCGGAGAACGCGTAGCAGTAGGTGCTGCCCACGGCGTAGTCCCACCCGAACGACACCGACGCGGAGTTGATGTGGCAGCGGTACGCCCAGCGCAGGTTGACGCATTCGCGGGACCACGAGTTGGCCTTGTTCCCGCGGAAGTTCGCGTTCTTCAGGTAGCAGTACCGGGCCCACTGGAACTTCACGGGGAACAGGAACGCCGCGGACTGCTGGCCGGTGAACGTGGCGGAGATGTCCTCGAACCCGGAGTTGGTGACCGCCGTCAGGTACTGCAGGGTGACGGTGCCGGTGTACGCCTGGTACAGCGGGTGGTCGAGGTAGAGGGTGGTGCCGGCGATGTCGACGACCTCGGCGAGCTCCGTCTTGTAGCCGGACGAGCCGCCGCCGCTGGTGTCGTTGTCGCTGATCTGGACGAGCTGGCCGATGCTGATGCCGCTCGTGGAGGCGACGACGATCTGGGACGAGCCGCGGGTGGCGCCGGAGGACACGGTGGTGGAGCCGTTGGATGTGCCCTTCACCGACAGGCCGCCGAACCCGTCGGGGTCGATGCCCGTGCCGAGGACGAGCGGGTTCCGGAACCGGACCCGGGTGTTCGAGGTGGAGATGCGGACCTTGCCGTTGAGGTAGATCGCGCCCTTGGTGGTGCCCTCGACGATCACCTCGTTGGAGTGGCCGGCGGATGTGAGGCCGTCGAGGACGGCCTGGATGGTCGCGGACACGTCGGTGGTGCCGTCGGAGGTCACCGACACGGCGTAGATGTTGGTGCCGCTGCCGGGGGGCGCGGCGAACGTGCCGTCGGCGCGGAGGAAGTTCGTGGTGCCGCCGGAGTTGGATCCGACCCGGGCGACGGGGATGACGGCGCCGGCGGTGTCGCCGATGTCGTTGACCCGGGCGATGACGGCGCGGAGGTCGGCGCCGTAGTTGGTGTCCCCGTCGGGGATGTTCCTGATTGCCATCTCGCTAGCTCCCGAAGGGTGTCGTGCCGAAGGGGCCGGTGCCGAATCCGGAGGTCGTTGCCGTGCTCGTCTTGGTGTCCCCACCGACCAGCCACTCGTCGGTGGCGATCTTCGTGACGGTGAGGCGGCTGTACCGCAGGGCGGTCTTGAGGCCTCGGGGGCTGTCGAGGGTGACCCCGACGCCGGCGGCGAGGGTGACCTGGCCGGTGCCCATCTGCGCGACCTTGACCTCGGCGCCGAGGGGGAACGCCGCGGTCGAGTTCGGGGGGACGGTGACGGTGACGTCGCTGGCGTTCGTACACAGGACGGTCCGGCCGCTGTCGGTGGCTGCGAGGGTGTCGCTGGTGCCGGAGACGGTCCGCGGGGCGAGGGCGAGGAGCCCGTCGGCGTAGGCCTTGGTGACGGCGTGGGCGCCGGCGGTCGGGGTGGGGACGCTGACGGCTGTGCCGAACGTCTTGGCGCCGCCGATCGTCTCGGTGCCGGTGATGTGGACGACGCCGGAGTCGGCGGCGAGGCCGTTGACGGCGGCCGCGACGCTGGCAGCGGTGGCGATCTGGTTGGTGTTCGTCCCGGGCGCCGGGGTGGGCGCGGTGGGGGTTCCGGTCAGGTTGGGGCTGGCCAGCGGCGCCTTCTGGGCGAGGGCGTTGGCGGTAGCGGTGGCGTAGTTGCTGTCGTCACCGAGGGCAGCGGCGAGTTCGTTGAGGGTGTCGAGGGTGGCCGGTGCCGAGTCGACGACAGCTGCGACCTCGGTCCGGACGAACGCCGTGGTCGCGATCTGCGTCGTGTTCGTGCCGGCGGCGGCGGTCGGGGCCGTCGGGGTGCCGGTGAGCGCCGGGGATGCCGTGTTGGCCTTGGTGGCGAGTCCCGGGACGGTGGGCGCGGTCGCGGTGCCGCCGAGGTGGTTGGTGAGCTGGACGATGCCCTTGGAGCCGGTGGTGGCGTCGGAGACGGTCCCGCCGGTCCCGCCGTGCTCGTCGACGTACGCCTTGGTCGCGGCGTGGTCGTCACTGGTGGGAGCGGGGATCGTGACGGGCTGGCTGAACGTCTTCTGCCCGGTGATCGTCTCGGTGAGGGCGAGGTGGACGACTTCGGAGTCGCGGGCGGCTCCGGTGACGATGACCCCTTCGGGGTCGGCCGGGGAGACGCCGGAGATGTAGTCGAGGTCGTAGGGGCTGGCGTCGGCTGCGAGGTAGATCGTCTTGTCGTCGAAGGTGACGCGGGCCCCGTCTGGGCCACGGAGGTTGAACGTGACGTCGTACTGCACGTCGGTGACGTCGCAGCCGGTCGCGTCGGAGGCGACGAGGATGACCTCGCTCGTGCCGTTGGCGAGGTTGACGCTGATCGGCGTCGCCGGCATGGGGGTCCGGGTAGCGATGTGGTACCTCGCCGCCCGGGGGGTGAAGGTGATGGTCCCGGAGTAGGCGTTGGACCCGCCCTGGCTGGTGAAGGTGCCGAGGGTGACGACGACGGTTTCGATCCCGGCCGGGAACGTCATCTGTGTCCTCCAGTCGGGGGATGTCGGCTTGGCTGCTCAGGGGATGCCTGTCCACAGGCCAGGCCCAATACGTTCGGTAGTCGTTGACTACCGAGAGGAACGAAATGCGTGGCTTCAGCACGGTCGGTATTGCCATGGGCTCCGCACTGTTCGGTGCGCTGTTGGCCGCCCCGTTGGCGGCGAGCGCCTCGAACGGGGACCCGGTGATCGCCGGCCAGGACAACTCCGCGACGAACGTCACGCGGCTCCTGAGGCCCTCCGACCCGGCCGGTGAAGGTGTCGGGCACACCCTGGAGGTGGCCCGCGGCCTCGCCGCGGACTACGCCGACTTCAACGTGACGGGCCGGCCGGCGATCCAGGCACTGTCGCACTCCGGCAACGAGACAGTGATGGTCGCGAACCTCGGTGCCGGCCAGTACGGCGGCGGTCCCGGACTGACCGTCCAGAACCAGAAGTCGAGCCTGCCCGCGCTGATCGCGAAGGGGTCGGTCCGAGGTGGACAGTTCATCGGCGACGCCGCCCAGGTTCAGCTGCTGCCCGGGAGGACAGCGCACCCGACGACCGGAAGTCCGGGTGACATCTACCTCGACAAGAACATGAACCTGTGGTTGTGCAAGGGCGGGACGAAGTGGAAGCAGATCGCCTAACCGCAGTGGAAGTCCTTCGAGATCTGGGCGAATGAGGCGGCGATCTGTCGTCCACGCGGCGTCGTGGACGGCGGGTCGCCGGGCTTCACCACGAACGGCTCGATCAAGGGACAGAACTTCCGGTTGTTCGCTTCCAGCTGCGCACGGTTGTCGAGGAGGACGGTGGTGGCCGCGCTGATGGCGATCGCGACGACCACGACGAGGGCCAGGACGACGAGGCGCAGGGTGTTCGTCCTCCGCCGGAGCTCGGTGTTGCCGACCCTGACGGTCTCGGCGAGCTCATGGACGCGTTCGGACAGCCGGTCGACTGTGGCGCTCAGCTCATTGATCGTTTTCACGGCGTAGCTCCTCCAGCCGCTCCCGGCGCAGTTCCTCGGTGAGCTCGCGCAGGTCGTCGACCGACGCCCGCAGGTCGGCGAGGACGACCTCCAGTTCGTGTCTCACGTCGGCGTGCTCGTCTCTGGCGGGGGCCATCACCGCGCTCTCCGATCCCGCATGAAGTCGCGGAGCACCTGCGCGACCTCGGCGTTCGTCTCCGTGGAGGCGATCAACGCCGGGATGATGTCCTTGCGTGTCTCCTGGTGCAGCGCCGACAGCTGCTCTTCCAGTCGGTCTGCCCGGGCTTCGGTCCGCTTGTTGGACCGGTACGCGAACCACATGCCACCAAGAGCGATGGCGCCGACGACGCCGTACTGCAGAAAGACGGCTGTGAAGCTGTCCGGTGACAGGACTGCGTCGGATGCGGCCTTGAAGATGACTGGCGCCGTGACGCCGGCCAGGTAACGCAGGATCACCGAGAGCCATTGATCAGGTCGTGGCGGGCGGCTGGTCCGCGGGCGCCACCTCGGCGAGGAGCTGGTCGACCTTGTCGCCGATCTCCTGGACCTGGGCCTTGGTGGCGTCGTCGGCGACGGCGACCGCGACGGCGGTGACCTGCTTGGAGAGCTCCGCGACCGCCGCCACGAGGGTCATGGAGGCCCTGGCGCCGACGAGGCCGACGCCGGCGATGGAGCGCTTGTCCAGCTGCACGCCGCCTTCGTCGCCGGTGTACTGCTTGTGGATGAGCTTGTAGATGACGGCGTCGGCGACGGCGTCGGTCTGGGCGGCGATGGCGGCCTTGATCTCGGCCACGTCCTTGGCGCTCAACTCGTCCTCCAGTGCTCGGATCTTGGCTGCGACCCTGGCGATCTTGGGGTCGCCGGGCGGGACGGTGATCTCGAAGTGCATCTCGTCGACGGTGGTCTTGAAGTTGCCGCCCCAGGCGACGACGCCTTCGTAGAGGTCGAGGAGGTCGTCGATCTCGACAAGCTGCTCGTGGGTGAAGGTGCCCTTGCTGCCGCGGAAGTGCTTCGTGGCGTTGAGGTCGATCGCGGTGCCGGCGGCGTGCTCGGACCAGATGGTGCTGCCGCCGCGGACCGGGCGCCTGGCGTAGGACCAGTCGTCGACCTCGCCTTGGCGGACGCGTTCGACGGTCGCGTCGTACCGCTTCACGAGGTCGACGAGGATGTCGGCGGTGTCGCCGGGGCGCAGCCGCATCGTGACGGTGCCGCCGGCGACGGGGATGACGTACGCGGGGACGTCCTTCGGCTCCAGCACGGACCAGCCGATCGCGGTCCTGCGGGTGGTGGTGATGGGCATCGTGGCTTCTCCCCTACGTGTGCGTGATGGTCGGGGTGCCGTAGATGGTGACCTTGCCGCCGGCAGTGGCAGCGTCGCCGCCGGTCGAGGCCCCGGCGGGTGGCGTGGTCAGGTCCGCGCCGCCGGAACAGGTGCCGGTCGGCACTGTCTTGCCGGAGTTGGACAGGTTGGACTGCACGTAGACGCCGAGCTTGAAGTAGTTGGCGCCCGTGTACGACAGGGTCAGGTTCACCGCGGCGGTGGCCTCGGGGACGCCGGTGAAGTTCTGGGCGCCGGTCGGGTCCTTCATCGCCCAGATGCGGTACCGGTTGCCGGTGACCTCGAACTTGACGGAGAACTTCTCCCCGATGTGCAGGTTCGGGATGAGCACCGGCAGGAACGACCCACCGAGCTTCGTTGACCCGAGCCACCGGATCCGCAGGTCGAACCCGATCGAGGTGTTCGTGCCCGTCACGGCGACGGTGCCCGTGCTCGGGTAGAACCCGGAGGCCAGGACCACCAGCTGATCGTCCGGCGGGTCGTCGACCGCGTGGATCTGCCCCACGACGACCTCGGGCTTCTTCACCGGGAGCTCGTCGACCGACGCCGTGTAGATCATCGTGTGCTTGACGCTGGACCCGGTCAGCGCGGTCCATGCGGCGTTCGTGGTGTACGCCGGACTGCCGGTCATCTCCCGCAGCTCGGACCGGGGGTTCGTCGTGTTCGGGGTGGTCGCCCCGTTGCATCGGCAGTTGAAGATGACACCGGACTTCGTCGAGTTCAGCAGGAACGACGAGTCGGTGAACGTCGCGAACGCCGGCTGCTTGACCTCGGTGGCGTCTGGCTTCGTGATCTTCCACTCGGGGCCGGTCAGGTCCGCCGGGTAGGTCGCCCCAGGCCCGCCGGTGCCGGGACCAGGCCCGGTCCCCGGGTTGGTGACGTGCGTGACCGCCAGCGCCTTCATCACGACCTTGCCGCCGGCGGTCGGTGAGTCACCGCCGGTCGGCTGCCCTGATGTCGGGGTCGTGAGCCCGGACGGCACCGTCTTGCCGGTGTTCGTGGTGTTGGACTGCAGGTAGCAGCCGGTCTTGAAGTAGAGGTCATTGACGGTCGGGATGTTCGCGGTGATCGTCGCCTTGAGCGTGCTGGCGGTCGTCCCGAGGTCGCAGTAGACGTTGACCTTGTTGTCGAGGACCTCGATCTTCGTCGAGAACGTCTGCCCCAGCTTGTAGCCGGTGAGGATCGGGATGTACTCCGCTTGGGCGCCGGACGCGTCGTTTGTCTTGCAGTAGATGTTGAACCCGATCGTGGTGTTCGTCCCGGTGACCGCGGTCGTCCCGGACGTCGGGTGAAACCCGTCGGCCACGATGAACAGGAAGTTGTCGGGCCCGTCGGGGTGAATCTGGGCCGTGATCAGGATCGGCCGCGCCACCGGAAGCTGGGTGATGACCTGGGTCGTCGTCAAGGTGTGGATCTTGCCGTCGTTGGCGCCCCAGCCGGCCTCGGTCGTGGAGTTCGGCTGCATCTCCCGGAACTCCGACCGGGCGTACGAGCTTGCGCCCGTTGTGGTGCCGCCACAGTTGGCGGCCATCTCCACGCCGTCCTTGACGGTGTTCAGGTGGAACCAGGATGCGTCGCTGAACGTGGCGAGCGCCGGTTGGAACACCTCGTCAGGGGACGTGCCGGACCCGGTCGGCAGCGTGAGCTTGAAGCTGGACATGGCCGGCAGGAGGGACTGCGGGTACGTCGGTGTCGTGCCGTCCCCGTCCCCAGGATTGCCGGGGTTGCCGTTGTCGGCGAAGAACCCGTCGAGGTCGAACACGTTGGCGGCGTCGAACGTCGCCTGTGTTGCCGACACGACAGCGGGCACACCGGAAGAGTTCGGGTCGAAGACGTAGACCCGCGGTATCCACAGCTTCTTCGTCGCGGTCGTGTCGGCTTCCACGACCAGCACGGCCGGCGACGACGTCGCGCCCTTGATGACCTGCACGGGGTTCATCGACACCACGGAGCAGCCACCGTTGGCGCCGTCGGAGCGGGCCAGGATCGGCTGGTACGGGGTGGCGCGTGTCGTGTTGCGGAAGTCGAACTCCGGGGCGCCGGTGAACAGCACGTCGGACCCGGCGCCGGCGTCGACCCCGACCCGGCAGCGGCGGAACTCAGCCTGCGGGAACGTGACCTTCGACTTCTTCCCGGCGACGACCGCGGTCCCGACGTTGTCGAACTCGCCGCGGATCACCACGTGCCGCTTGTTCGCCAGGGCGGACTGGTCGTCGATCTGGACCCCGATGTCGGTGTCGGCGGCCGAGGTCGTGCGGTGGACCCGGAGCCCGTCGAGGACGAGGCGGTCCTCGAAACCGTGGTCGACGGCGGGGACCTTCACGCCACGGGTGCCGCCGGTGATGGTGAGCCCGCGGACCACGACGTTCGCGGCCCGCAGCTGGGCGGCGGTCCCGGTGAACGATCCCGAGATGTCCGCGTCCTGGTAGGAGTGGTCGGCCACCACGTTGAGGAACGTGATGTTGTCGCCCTCCTCGTGGGTGTCGATGACGGAGCCGTGGCAGTTGATGCCGTGGACGCCGTCGACGACCGCGTTGGTGGGGATGCCGCGCTGCCACCAGGTGGTCGAGCTCGACGAGTTCCCGTCCGTGGTGAACGCCGGGTGCCGGCCGTTGCGGACGACGACGTCGCGGATGTCGGCGGCGTCGTTCATTCCGTACACCATGACGCCGTACGTGTAGCCCTGGGAGTTGGCGAGGTTCCCGACGTCGCGGACCTGGATGTTCCTCGCCTTCGGCGCCGCGTTGCACTGCAGCCAGATGCACTGCGACCAGGGGTGGTCGAACGTGACGTTCTCGATGAGGGGGTCGACCCAGCCGAGGACCTTGATGCCGGCGGACCGGGTCGTGATCGACAAGTCCTCGGTGTTCCCGGACGCCTTGAACGTGCCGCCGCGGATCACCAGCCTGCGGGCGGCGGACAGCTTCCGCGCCTTCAGGCTGGTCGCGTACTGGGCGTGCCGGTTCAGCCGGCGGGTGAGGGCGACGCTCAGGGACGCCTCGTTGTTGAGGACCTGGACGATCTCGCCGAGGTACCCGCCGGCGATCGCGGGGTTGGCGTCGCTGCCGTAGAACGCGAGCCAGTCGAACTTCGCCGCAGCCAGGGTCGCGCCCAAGGTGAGTTGGGTGACGTAGGCGTCGGTGTTGACGGTCGTCATGCCGATCGCGGAGACAGCGACCTCAGCGGACGCGTTGGCGGTGTTGTCGGCGACGATCGCCGCCGTCCCCGTGTTCGGGTACAGGACGGTGACGCCGGTGAAGTCGAGCAGGATGTCGCCGGTCGTCACGGACGCGAACGCGTTCGACAGTTTGATCGTCGACCCGGATGCGACCCGGATCGTGCGGCCCGGGTTCGCGGCCTGGAACGACTCCAGCTCCGACGTGAGGTCCGTCGCGCCCGTCGGGTCCGACGGGGACCAGAACGCGACCTCCGGGGTGCCGCCCGAAGCAGCGTCCGCGGCGTCCATGCGGAACCGGCCATCGCCGAAGTCGACGAACACCGTCCCGACGCCCGCGGGGCCGTAGAACGCGACCCTGCCGTCCGCGTCGGCGGTGACCTGGGTGATCGGGGTCGAGTCGACGTTGAGGAGGTCGGTGATCGCGGACCCGCCGGACAGCGAACCGTACACGGTGCCGGTGACACCCGGGGCGACCTTCAGGGCGCCGTCGGAGCCGACGGTGACGGCGAAGTCGGCTGACGTGTACCCGAACAGGTAGCGAGACGCCATGGGTCAACTCCCGATGCTCAGTGGAGGCACGTCAGGCGGACCGGACCCACTCGACCTGCAGGAACACGCGGTCCGGGCCCGGGTTCAGGCCGAGGTTCCCGCCGGATGTCTGGGTAGCCCGCAGCGACAGCCACTCGCCGGCGTCCAGCGCGACCCGGGTCCCGCACTGGAACGACGTCTCCCCCGATGACGCGGCAGGCAGGGAGGTCCTGGCGATGGCGGACCCGCCGGACGGCAGGGCATCCCCCGACGGGATGGTCCCGTTCTTGATGACCGCCAGCGTGCGCAGCCCGATCCCGGAAGAGTCGAACGCGACCGCGCCCCGGACGTCGTAGATGCCCGCCGTCGGCACGGTAATCTTCCGGACGCCCGGCTCACCGGAGGTGGCGTGCATCCCCGCGGTGTCCCACTCCTCGCCGTTGAGGACGACTTCCCGGGCACCGTTGTTGGGCAGGACCTGGCCGGTGCCCGACTGATACGCCTTGCAGTTGGGCCGGAGATCATCCAGCATCACCGGATGCCAGTTGACGCCGTCGCCGAACGCGAGTGAACCGGTCCACCGGAACACGCCGGTGCGGTTCGGAACCGACCCGAACGCCGCGGGCGGCGCCGGCGAGTAGCGGCGGTCCACCACGGCACCAGAAGCAGCCGTCGCCGACCCGGCCGCGATCGTGACCTGCGCGAGCGGGAGATCGAAGATGTCGTTGCGGTCGCCCGCCAACGCCGGCGCAGAGGTCCCGCCGGTGCGGTACACGACGGTGACACCGTTGCTGGTCTGCGAACAACGCAGGACGACCATGTCGACCCGCGGGGAGGCCCCGCCGAAGTTCGTCGGGACCGACCGGGTCAGGGGCGTGTCATTGCGGTAGTGGAAGCCGTTCACCTGCGCCTCGCCGGCCTGCACGGTGATCGACGACGTCCCGTTCGCGGTGACCTTCAGCGCCTGATCGGACGGGGAAGCCATGAACACCCCGTCGGAGCAGAACATGCGGGCCATCCGCGCCCACTGCGCCTCGGTGGCGACCGGCGAGTTCTGGAACGGGTACGACTCCTCAGCCACGCGCCCTCCTCATCTGACGGCCTTGCGGGTGGGGAGCTTCGGGGCGACCGTCCAGTACGGGGGCCGGGCTGCACGTCGCTGCCAGAGCGCCTGGATGCGGGTCATGGCTCTGAGCCGTTTCACGTCGGTCGACTTCGACGACGGGGCGACGATCTGCCCTTCCTTCGTCCCGACGCCGGCGGCGAACGTCTCGCCGTCCTGCGCGGTCCAGGTGAGGCCGATCTGCATGACGCGTTCCTGAACCGTCTTGCGCGGTGTCGTGACGGTCACCCAGTCGCCCACCTCGTAGTCGCGGCCGAACCGCAGCATCAGGGTGTCGATCGGGGCGAGGGTGAGCCCGACCTGCCCGGCGCCCTCGTCCAGTGCCTGCTCGGCGGCATCGGACGCCCGGTCCAGGTCCTCCTGGACGGTGGCGTTGATCTCGCCGGCGTCGACGAACTTCTCGACCCGCAGCGGCCACACCGTGTCGGCCCGGTCGAACTGGAACAAGGTCGTCGCGACCCGGGCGCCGGAGTCCGTCGTGGTCGCGCCGGCGCCAACCAGGACCGACGTCGCCGTCGGCGCGGTCAGCGTGTAGCTGTAGCCGGCGAGGTTGCCGAGGTCGAACGAGAACGTCGCCGTCCGGATCCGGTCCACCGACTTGATGACCTGGAACACCAGGGAGTCGCCCTGCTGCAGCACCCGGAACCCCAGCTGCGTCTTCGGGTCGGTGCCGGCCTGGGACGCGACCGCCTCCCGCTGGAGCTCCTCCAGGACCGTCGCGAGCCGCATCTTCGCCGGGACATGCACGCGGCCCCGGTGCTGGTTGACCGGCTCCAGTACGAGCCCCGGGAAGCGGCGGCCCGAGAGAGCACCAGGCCCCAGATTCAGGTTCACCAGGTCACGCATGACTGTCTCGGCGTCCGTCTTCGCCGGGGCGTAGAACTGGCCCTGGTTGGCGACCGACGCCAGCGGCGACGGCCGGACGTTGGCGTCGGCGAGAACGATGGTGTCGTCGGGGCCGGCGACGGTGACGGTCGGTGCCTCCGCCTGCTGCGACTGCTGCTCCACGTAGGACCGGATCGGCCCGGAGAACAGCACCTTCCCCTCGCGGAGCACGACGATCCCGCCGCCCGGGTTGGTCTGCGGGTGCAGCAGAGGCACCTTCGACGACTCCTCGGACAGGTCGAGGGTCCAGGCGCCGACATCGCAGTACGTCGACGTCAACGTCAACGACGTGTAGTCGTCGAGTTCGCCGACGACCTGCAGGTTCTTGTCCCGGACCAGCAGTGTCGGCTTCTCGGGCGGGTCGGTGAACGCCATCAGGTCGCCGTCAGGTAGCGCTCACGGAACCGGACCGTCACCGACGTCGACGTGCTCGCGCCCGGGGCCGCGATCGTCAGGTTGTTCACGCCACCGCGCAGCGACCACAGGTTCGACCCCAGCAGCAGCGCCGGCCACAGGTTGGTCGTCCCGTTCAGCAGGACGTACTTCGCGCCGTCGGTGGTGTCGATGGTGAGCGTGTCGCCGGCGGCGAGGGCGTAGTCGACCCGCAGCCACTTCCGGGTGGTGTCGTTGGTCAAGGTGAGGCTGGTGCACGGCCCGGTGATCGTCCACACCGGGTAGGAGGCGGTGTCACCGCTGTTGGTGACCTGGACCGCGCCGCCCGGGGACGAGTTCCCCACGGTCAGCGGCAGGAACGGGTAGAACAGGCCGCCGGAGGACAGCGAGAACGTCCGTGTCTGTTCTTCGCCGAGCCAGAACGGTCTGCTCGCGTGGAAGACGGCGGCGAACGTGAACCACGTCGGGCCCGACCCGTCGGCGTCGTCCGAGGCGACACCTTCGATGCCCTGGGAGTAGTAGGCCTCGATCTCCCGGCAGGCGCCGTCGCGTTCCCACACGGTGAGGAGGCCGGCGCCGTTCTGCGGGTTCAGGTCCGACACCCATTTCCGCCACCGAGCCAGGCAGTCGGCCCTGGTCGCAGCCCAGATGTGCACGGGAACGGTGATCTCCCGCGGCAGCGCCCGGGGGACGCCGCGAACGGTGGCGCCGTCGAACGCAGGCGACGCGTCCTCGAAGATCGAGTAGTTCGGCATTCCCAGACCGAGGACGCCCGGCAAGGTGATGATGCCCCGGTTGCGGTCCTCGAAGTCCTCCAGGACCGTCACCCGTCCGTCCGGCGACGTCCACGTCAGGTAGGGGCCCTGCTCGACCTTCGTCCAGTTGTCGGGGACGTCGACCGGCTGCGGCGGAGGTGTCGTGTTCGAGCCGACGAGGATCGCCAAGCCAGCCCCCTCAGAAGTTCAGCAGGTCGGCTCTCGCCTGCGCATCGACGAGCGCCTGCTCGACCGGCACGTGAGGCGGATAGTTGATGTTGATCGGCGGCCGGCCGGCCATCGACTTCTCGACCGTCCTCCACTGCCGCGGGTTGAGGATCGCCTCCGGCTGCCCTGTCTGGTTGCGGACGACCGAGTCACCCGTCGGCAGCCAGCCGCCGGAGTCGAAGTGCAGGACGTCCCCCGCAACCTTCCGGGCGACACCGAGCCCGAGCTCACCGGCAGCGCCGGCACTGGGCACCAGGCCTTCCATGAACCGCAGGATCGGTTTGATCGCCTTCTGGTAGGCCGCCGATGCCAGATCCTGGATCGAGAACCCGTCGCCGCCGCCCGCGCCGCCGCCACCGCCGACGAACTGGTCACCGACCTGCGGCAGGTACCACTGCTGCGGAAGGCGATCGACCGACTGGGCGCCGGACCCGACATGGATCCCCGACTTCGGGGACGCCGCCTCGAACGGCAGTCCCCCGAGGTTCCCGACGACGTGGACGCCAGGGTCGAGGCCGATCGTGAACGTGCCGTGGCCGCGCTGGAAGCCCAGGGACTCCATGCTGCTGCTCGTCGTGAAGTAGCGGTGGTACGGGGACTTGCCCGTCAGCAGCGCCCACACGTTGCCGACGAGGCCGGAGCAGTCGTAGGCGCCCGGCCCGACCGCGCCCCACACGTACGGCTTCGGGTCCTGCCCGCGGATGAACGCCTGTGTCTGCTCCACCAGCCCGCCGGTCGCGTACCGGGGCCGGCCCAGGACGATCTGCGACGGGTCCCCACCGACCCCGCCGAGGCGGTCCGCCTGGTTCAGCAGCTCCAGGTAGGGGACGCCGAGAGCCTTCACGGCGGCAGACCGGATCACGAACTCGCCGTTGGACAGCCACACGGGGATGTCGTCCGACGTACCTGTCCCGGGGCCGGTGATGTGCCCGCCGGTCGCCGCCTTCGTCGGTGCCCGGCCCCCGCCGCCGCCGGTCCCGGCGAGGTTCAGGGACGACTTCTGCTGCCCACTGTTGAACGGGTTGTTGACGTGGACGTTGTCAGGCTTCACACCGAACGTCTTGGCGACCTTGTTGTACACGTCGAGCAGCCGGTTGATCATGTCGATGCCGAAGGAGAACGCCCCACGCCAGCTGTCGGCGATCCCGGCGAACACGCCGCCGATGATCCGCGCAGCCGCCGCGATCTTCGGGACGACATGGGCGTCCAGCCACCCGCCGAACGTGTCCAGCAGCGGCCGGATCAGGTCCCACGCAGGCTTGATCTGCTTGTGGTACAGCTCCATGAACGACCTGCCGAGCAGCTTCAAGCCGATCTGGAACAGACCGAACGTCACCTGGATGACAGCCCAAGCCAGGTCGATCTCCAGGACGAGCAGCTTCAGCGACGGCCGGATCAACTTCTCCCAGACCCACACGAACGCGTCGCCGACCGCCCGGATCGCCTTGTTGACGATGTTCCGGAACGTCTCCGACCGGGTGTAGGCGAAGTAGAAGCCTGCCGCCAACGCCGCGAGGGCCAGCACGACCAGACCGACGGGTCCGGTCATGGCGGTCAACGCTGCGCCGATCCCACCGAACGAGCCCGCAATCGCGCCGCCCTCCGCGGCAGCCGCGCCGGCCGCCCCGATGCCCAGCGCCACCCTCAGGCCACTGATGAGACTGACCAAGCTCGACAGAGGCCCGGCGATCGTCCCGATCACCTTCAGCCCCACGATGCCCGCAGCTATCCCGGCGATGACCTTCCCGGAGCCCTCGTTCTCCCTGATCACGTCCGCCAACTGGTGCAGCGCGCCCGTGATCGCCTCGATCCCCGACGCCGCGCCCGCTCCGCTGCCGGCACCCGCCAGTGCCCCGAATACATCCAGTACGCCGCCCAGCAGCCCACCGAGGGACTCCACGATCTGCACGCCGGCGGCGAAGAACTCCGACAGCGCCTTCTTGCCCTCCGGCGTCGAGATCCGGTCCAGGAACCGCCCCAGGCCACTCACGACGTCCGCCAGCAGCGTCTTCCCCGCGGGCGTCGCCTGCTCGAAGATCACCGCAAGTGCCCGCGCCGTCTTCCCCGCCAGCACACCCAACTGCCGGATCGAATCCGGAGCCGTCTTGAACAGGTCGTTGAGGAAGCTGCGCATCTCCGGGCTCACCAGCGCGTCCGCGAAGATGCCCGCAGCGTCCGCCATGGCCCCTGCGACGTCCCGGATTCCCTGCTTCAACGTCGGCATCAGCGGCGACAGCGTCCGGATCGCGTCCTCAAGCCCCGGCAGAAGCCCCGCCTGCGCGGTCGCGCGGAGTTCATCCAGGCCCGGCTTCAACCCGAACAGGAACCGGGCGAAGTCCCGCCCCGCCGGGGACAGGCCCTCCATCGCTTCCTTCAGCTTGTCCACCGCCGGCACGGCGACCCGCTGCATGTTCAACGCGCTCGACTGGATGGACCGCTGCGCCGCCACGATCGCCTGCTGCGCCTGGGCGACGCTGTACGCGTTCCGCCGCGCCGTCTGCGCCTGCTGGTACCGGGCGTCCGCGACCGCCTTCTCCGCCGCCAGGACACCCGTCCCGGCGTCCTTGATCTTGGCCTGAGCGGCGAGGACCTGCTTCGACCCGTCGATCCCGGCCCGGTCCGCCTCGGCCTTCTCCTGCTTGAGCCGCTTGGTGTCCTTCGACTGCTGCTCCGCGTTCAGCTCGGCCCGCCGCAACGCGAGCTCAGCTTCCCGGCGGTCCGTCTCCGACGCCTTCGAGTCGCCCCGGACCTTGTTCAGCCGCTCCCGGGCCTGCGTCACCCGCAGCGCCGCCTCCTCCTCGGACAACGCCGAGTCCCGGAGGCGGTCGTTCAGGTCTTCCAGCTGCTGCGCGGCATCCTTCCGGGCCTGCGTCAGGTCCAGCTGCGCGTCCCGGGCCCGCTCCTGCGCCGACCGCAGGTCGTCCTCGGCCGACTCCACCCGCTGCGCCGCCGCGCGAGCCGCGTCCGCCGCATTCGACTGCGCATTCGCCAGACCCGCCTGCGCCTGCCGCAGCTGCTCCGTCGCGCCCGCCGCCGCCAGATGCCGCGACGCCAACTGCACCTGCGCGTTCGACGCCTGCGCCGCAGTCCGCGCCGCCGTCGACTCCTGCTCGTTCAGCGCCTTCACCGCGTCGCCGAGGCCCGAGAACGCCAGCAGACCAGTCCCGATCGACACCGTCGCGGCCCCGCCGATCGCGGCACCCAACGCCAACGCGCCCGCGGTCGCCGCGGCCAGCGCCGGGACCGCCGCCGGCCCGATCGCCGCCAACGCCCCAGCCAGCCCGCCAGCGGACCCGATCCCCCGGTCCAGGTTCCGCAGCAGGTTCGACATCGACGAGTCAGCGCCGGACGTGTCCGCGTCGACGCGGATGTGGGCGGTCCGGCGGTCGTTCGCGACCTGGTCGATCTGCCGCTGCGCCCCAGCCGTGTCGGCGTCCGTCTCAACGGTCGCCGTGCGGCGCTCCCCCGCCAGTCGGTCCAGCTTCCCCCGAGCCTCGCGGTCCTCAACCTCAAGGCTGACCTTCAGCGGCGGCGCCGCAGAGGACGCCTGCCGGACGGCACGGTTGACCGCCGCCACCATCGCCGGGTCCAGGACGCGGCTGTACTGCTGCGCGAACTGCGACGCGAAGTCGCCGCCCAGCTTCCGCGCCTCGGTAGGAAGATCACGCCGGAACTGCTTGAAGTCCGGCAGGACACCGACGTAGATCGCGCCGTCGAGGTCAGCCACCAGCGTCCCCCTTCGGCTTCCGCCGCAGCAGCTCGACCCGGGCGAGCGCCTCGGCCTCCGCCGCCGCCTTCAACGCCTTCGCGCCCGGCCGCTCCAGCGGCGTGAACGTCGGCGGCTTCTTGTCCCCCGCGATCACCCGCGCCTCGACCCGGATCACCTCAAGGCGGTCCGCGACCAGCGTCAACAGGTGCTCGACCGACCCCCACCGGTTCCCGTCCAGGTCCCCGGACAGCCGCGCCTTCGTGCGTGAATGCATCGGCAGCTGGTCGATCAGAACCCACAGCCGCCGCGCCGACAGGTCGCCCCGGTAGTAGTCCAAGAGGTCGACCCGGTAGAACTCCAGCAGGTCGGCCTCTACCGCCGCCGGGTGCTCCGCGAGGACGCCCCGGAGGGCCTGGATTCCCCCGGCCCCACCCCCGACTTGTTGATGAGGTGCTCCAGGACGGCGCCCACCTCTTCCTGGGTGAGCTCGTCGAGAACCTCGACCAGGTCGGGATCACCCGAGGCCAACCCCAGCGCGTCGATGATCCCCGCCGGGGTCTGCGCCTCCAGCCTGCGAAGCGCCTTGCCCTGCCACTGACTCAGCAGCGGCAACTCCACCACGTACGTCGGGTCGTGGTCGCCGTCGCGGCGGTCGTCGAGACGGAACCGGATCGTCTCCCGGGTCGCCTCGACCTGCTGCCCCTGCTGCGCCCGCCACGAGCCGAGGTCGAAGTCGACCTCCGGATCGAGCTCAGCCGGCTCTTCCCACACCTCTTGGCCGGGGGTGACGGGGCTGACCGCGGCCAGTTCCGCGTCGGTCGGCCGCCGCACCCGCGCCGGGGTCGCCTTCGCTGGTGCCGTCTTCGCCGGCGACGTCCTGCGGGTCGTCACGCCGGCAGGGCCAGGTTCGTGATGTACCGCTTCACGTCGACCGGGGTCACGTCGGTGAAGTCGAGCAGCGGACGGAACGTCATCTGGTACGTGGTCAGCTCGTCGCCCTTGTGGACGATGTTGCCGCGCTCCGCCACCTCGCAACGGGGGATGACGTACCGGATCAGGTGGGTGCCGTCGGTGATGTCCAGGCCGAGGGCCCGCACGTCCGGCGCGCCCAGCTGGGTGCTGTTGAACTTCAGCTGCTGCGGGCTGCCCGTGACCGCGGCGACGTTCGTGAAGCCGGCCAGCGGGACGCTGTAGTACAGCGACAGCACCGGCACCGAGGACTCCTCGAACGTCAGCTGGAAGCTGAAGCTCGACTTCGTCGTCAGGGTCCGGACCGGCGCCGTGAGGTTGCCCCAGGAGTAGAAGTCCTTCCGCTCCTGCTCGATGTTCTCGCTCAGGCCGTCCTCGGTGACGAGTCCGAGGTCGGTCCACTCCTCGTCGTCCCAGTCGGCGCCCGGGTTGTCGGTCACCTTCGCCGGCTCCGTCGCGCCCACGTCGCCGATGTAGGCGAGTCCCTTGAGCCCGACCCGGACCTTGGTCTGGTCAGCCATGATGTGTCACTCCTCAGTACACGGGTCGGATCATCAGTTGGTGCGTCAAGCCCTTGCGGTACAGGTCGGTGCGGTCCTCCGGGCGCCACGTCGGGCCCGAGAGCTCACGGGAGAACGTGACCAGCCCCGCGTCGGACACGAAGCCGGTGGACGCCTCCAGGACGGCCCTGACCTCGCCGACCAGGTCGTTGACGTCGGCCGGGGAACCCGCCCAGCAGTCGACGTCGAGGCGGGCGTCATCCAGGACCTTCCGGGCACGCCACGCGCCGCCCAGGCGCTGCACCCGGACGATCGGCGCCTCGAAGCCGGCGGGGAGGATCGTGCAGACCGCGACGTCTCCCAGCTGGCCGCGCAGGTACTGGGTCGCCACAAGCTCCGCGTCCGGGAACACGACCGCCGGGCTGTCAGGAACGGGCATCAGCCCTCCTTGGCGGCGTCCAGCGCCTTCCGCAGCGTCGCGTGCTCCGGGGTGTCCGACGTGCCGTACTCGATGTGGACCGACCGGGGGTCGTCGCTGCCGACCCGGAACGCGCCAGGCCGCAGGTGCGGCTCCACGTGGATCGAATCCGCCCAACGCCCCGACCGCCTGGGCGCCGTCGCCTTCGCCCGCGCAGCCACCTTCTCGGCCCGCTCAGCCATCTCCGGCGTCACGATCTCCGCCAGATGCGACTGCAGCGTCCGGAACACCTCGACCCGGACGTCAGCCATCAGCCCTCCACGCGGAACGCCGTGACCTCCACCGGCAGCGGCGTCACCGAGTCCTCGTGCAGTTGCGGCGGGCCGTCCACATCCAACGTGAGCCCAAGCCACTCCAGGCGGGACTGCGCCGAGACCGCCGTCCCCGCAGGCAGCCACACCCGGAACCGGGACATCGACTGGTTCCGGCCCGCCGGCGACTCATCGCCCGGCAGCGGCTCCACCGAACCGACCACATCCACCCGTGTCGCTGAACCCCAGTCCGGCAGCGAGTTGCCGTAGGCGTCACCGAACAACGCCGGCGTCACCACCGTCACCTCGTCCGACGCGAACGGCTGGACGGCGACTTCTTCACACTCCAGCCGCCGCGCCGTCAGGTGCGTCTTCGCCGCTGACGCCACCACCCGGAACCGGTGGCCGACCGCGCCCGGATCCAGCGCCGACGACGTCACCGTCACCACGTCCCCGGGCCGAACCGACGTCACCGCCACCGGGATCGACACGTACTTCCGCTGCGACTGCCACGCCGGCGACTGCTGCGCCTGATCGGCCGCAGCCGTCGGGAGGACCGCCTCCTGAACCCGACACGGGCCGCTGTAGCGGACCGCCCCAGCCACCGGGGCGCCGTCCGTCCGGACATCCGCCGCAGCGATCGTGCACGCATCCACCATCAGTGCCTCGGCCCGCTCCCGGCCCCGCAGGACAGCAGCCGCGGCGACGTCACTCACCAGCAGTCCGACCTGGCCCGAGCCGGGTGGATCGTGAACGCCGCCGACGACTCCCCCGCCGGCTGCAGCAGTTCGAGCTCGGAATCGAGGAACTGCAGCAGGCCCGCCGACAGGTCCCGGTCACGGGTCTCCGTGAAGTCGTCGATCGTGTACGACCGGACCCCGTCCGGGTTCTTCATCACCCGGATCACCGCGTCGGCGACGATGTCCGAGACCAGGTCCGCATCGAGCGTGCCCGCGGTGATCCGGTCATCGACGGACGGCACCAGGAGGCGCAACCGCCGCGACGCCGCCCCGATCAGCGTCACCGCGACCGTCTCCTCCTGGGAGCCGTCCTGCATCGGCCGCCAACCAGCCTCGACCCGAACGATCGTGGTCAGGTCGGCGGCAGCCACGTCACGCCCCGACGATGCCCGTGCGGCCCTTGCCGGACCGCTCAACGTCGACGACGCGCTGACGCTCCTGCTCGTCCGTCACGCCGGCGAGGTACTCCTGGACCTCCGCGACCGTGTGCTCACGCGGGTCGAACGGGCCCTCCCCGATGCTGTCAGGCGCCGGCTCGGTCACCGACTCCTCCGTGGACGGCACCGGCTGCTCCGGGCGCTCCGTGACCGGCTGGCCGGCCGGAGGCACCACGTTGCCGTCGCCGTCCGTCCCGAACTGGCTCGGGCCCGGAACCCCGTCGGATTCGCCCATCTCGTCTCCCCACACTCGCCGGTCGGTGATCCTGAGCGCGTGCGCGGCGGACGGGAGGTCACCGTGTCGGTACCACGTCCCGTCCACCTGCACGTTCCGCGTGACCGGGCGACCGATCCGCGGGTCCTGCGCGTCCGTCACGGGACGACGTCGGCCACGAACGCGAAGTCCGGGTTCGCCAGGACCGGCATCGCGAT
>JACCDR012044120.1_pt1 | contig 22570 bp, 32 predicted proteins | sample 7446431 | NCBI WGS metagenome assembly JACCDR01 (sample SAMN15323443, study PRJNA562643) | freshwater metagenome | isolation source: river surface water | place: USA:Blue River Watershed | collected 2017-08-17 | reverse complement strand
GCTAAAAGTAATATCTTTAATGTTACGTTCATTATGTACCTTAACATTTTCAGGATCTAATATTAAAGTATCTATCGGTACTAACTCTACCCGCATTAAATCAGGATGATTAGTAATAGGATCATTTTTTATTACATCAACTGACATCTTTTACTCCTTACTATCGCTAAATGCTGGTAGACTGACAGTATCCCAATCTAAGAGATCACTTTTGGGCACAATTTCTACCCATCTATTTTCTACCATACTCCACCTGTGGAACTTTGGCTCTACCAGACTAGTACCGTAGTCAGTATATATATAGTTATTAAATGCTTCACTGGTTTCTTTACTATTACTAGTGGCCAGTCTTATAGCGCTAACCAGATCTTCTAATACTGCAGTAAGATTCTCAGCAGTATTACTTAATTGTTTCTGTATTTCTAGAAAAGTATTTAGATTAATAGATTGATTGTGTAGATCTTTACGGATATTTTCTAGGTAGAGATTAAAATCTTTTATTATTTTAGAATCTATTCCCTTATATTTCTCTTTTGCACATTCATCCATCCACTTGTATTGCTCGCCAAATGTTGCTGAGGTGCCAAACGGATCTTTAGCACTCAAATCCCGATTAGTAGTAATTTTGTCTAGTTGTTCTTGTATTAAATCAGTCACGTTTTCAGAATACTGTCTAGTAATGTTACTACATGATTGAGTCTCAGGAAATCTAAAGCGTATTTTCGTGTTTGGTACTACAATATTCTCAGTATTAGGCATAGTAATACTATATTCTGGAAATGTAATGCAACATTTAGCAGCATCTTGCTCTTTATTATATATAACCTTACAGACATCACAAGAAATAATCAGGTTTTTATCACATCTTGTCTGTAATTTAGTATTATTAGGTTCATGACCACTACAAGAATACATATAATCATGTTCATTCCAGCATACATCACATCGCCAACGCTTAAGAAGAGGCATAATAATCTCCTATATTTATATTATCTAATATGGTGAATTAGTATAGGGTAATCTGTCAAGAATAATTTCCGCATTAATCCGGCAAGTACTATTGCTTAATTCTATAATTATACCTCAGACTGTACTAGCTATGTAATTGTCAACGAAACTCCTAGTTACCCACGTGGGTAACTATTTTTTGTCTACATTATAAAATATCTCTTGACTTTCCACTGAAACAAAGTTATTATTCTGTTGTTGCGAAAAATGGTATGATTCAACTATTTAATAAGATATATTATAGACAGCATTCAAGTTAGACACGGGTAAACTGATGAAAAAGAAAAGAAAGAAACAATGTCACCAATTGATGATAACGAAAAAACACAGCGCAGGAAACAGCCAAGATATGTTGGCTTACAAAGAATACGGTTAGAAGAAATTCTACCTAACCCGCCAAACATAGATAAATGGCGACCCAAGGTAGAAGAAAATACAGAGGCAGAGGGCACGTTAATAAATAAAACAGAAGAAGAAATAATAGAAACAAAGTAGTTAGGAGCATGGTATGGCATCAAAAGAACTGAAGTTCTATCTCAATAGAGATGAATTCCTAGAAGTATTAACAACTTTTAGTCCTTTATATAAGGATAAATACCTTACTGGGGAAAATATACAAATTGATTGTAATAAGCAGGAATTAATAGTATTAAATTTAGAGTTTGAAAGTATCAGCATATATTAGTAGTAATGGGTAAATATAATGAATAAAACAGAAAAACTAATTAAGGAATTGAAGCAAGATGCAATTAGTTGAGAGGCATATTATTACAGATCAACATAAACTCTATAATGAGATAGATGCTCTGTCTTTTGCCTCTAAGAATCTATATAACCTGGCTAATTATCATATTAGGCAGCATTATTTTGCAACAAATGAAGTGCTTAGCTATGGCAAGCTTGATAAGCTACTACAATCAGGTATTGATTACAAAGCATTACCTGCTAAAGTTAGCCAGCAAGTCTTAATCCAACTAACCAATAACTGGAAAGGTTATCTTAATGCTAGTAAAGAATATGAAACAAATCCTGATAAGTTTGAGGGCAAGCCCAGATGCCCCAGATACAAGCACAAGACAGATGGCCGTAATCTACTTATCTACACTATACAAGCCACTAGTAAAAAACTACTAAGACAAAACATTATCCATTTATCTAAAACTAATATTAAGCTTCTTACTAATAAGAAAAATATTAACCAAATGCGTATTGTACCAAGCCCGCTTGGCCATTATGTTATTGAAATAGTTTATCAAGTAAGTATTAAACAACTTAGTTTATCTATAGATAAGATAGCAGGTATAGATATAGGTATTGATAACTTAGGCGCTGTAACTTCAAATCAAGCTGGTTTTATTCCACTACTGATTAACGGCAGACCGCTAAAATCTATCAATTCCTATTTCAATAAACAAAGAACATTACTACAATCTTATGTAGGCAGTAAAGGCACTAGTAAGCGTATTAATCAACTAACCCATAAACGTAATTGTAAGATAGATAACTACCTACATAATGCTAGTCGCTACGTAATCGATATGTTGGTTAAGTATGGTATTGGTAGGTTGGTTATTGGCAAGAATCCACAATGGAAACAAGAGATTAATCTAGGCAAAGTCAATAACCAAAACTTTGTTGCGATACCTCATGCTAGATTTATCAAGCAATTACAATACAAAGCCGCACTTGTTGGTATTGAGGTTATTACTATAGAAGAAAGCTACACCTCTAAATGTTCTTTCTTAGATAATGAACCTATTGCTAAGCAACAACAGTATGTAGGTAGACGTGTTAAGCGTGGGTTATTTAGGTCTACTAGTGGTGTAGTGATTAATGCTGATATTAACGGCTCAGCTAATATTATCAGAAAAGCATTTCCAGGAGCGTTTGCCGATGGAATACAGGCTGTTGTAGTACAGCCATTACGGGTTACTCCGTATAAACTAAATAATGTTGGCATCCATAGTTGCCCATTATCTTAGATACTATTACTATAAGTAATCAAGATTTAGAACATACTACATATATTAGCTTGGATTATATATTGGCTTTCTTAAAACAATTAAAACTTACTGCATTAAAGAAAAAATCTGACAAGGTATCAGATATAAGTTTAAGATGGAGTATTGAAGCTTCTAAACCTATGGAACTTAATTATCTAGGCAGTTGGAAAGTATTAATAATGCCAATGAGGGCGGATTTCTAATGAGAAATAATAGAATTAATGATTTAGATATGTCTAAGGATACCTGGAAAAAAGCCACTGAAGGATTAATCACCGATTCTTTATGGCTCTTTCCTAATCGTGATAATAGTGGTGGCCATGATGGTAGCTACCATGGTAACTTTGTACCGCAAATACCGCATCAATTAATCAAAAGGTATACTAAGCCCGGCGATATAGTATTTGATCCATTCATGGGCAGTGGCACTACTGCGATAGAAGCGCTAAGGCTAGGTAGAAAATTCTTTGGTATAGATATAGAAACCAATATTTATCAACAAACATTATCTAGACTATTGGATTTATACCCAGAATGTATTGAACCAAATATTGCCGACTTTAGATTACGTCGGGGTAATAGTCTCACCATAGATTATCAAGAAATTTTACACAATACTTGGCCAGATAAAGACTACGTAGATTTAGTAATACTACATCCCCCGTATTGGGATATTATTAAGTTTAGTCAAGAACCTAATGATTTATCACAAGCTGGTAATTATAGAGACTACATACATCAGTTGTTTATAGTAATAACAAAGTCATTAGCACTGCTGAAACCTAAGCACTACTTAGCTATAGTAATAGGTGATATAACTAAAAAAGGTAAGATTATACCTCTACAGAGTTTAATCTTGCAGGCTGTAGAAGGTATTGGTATAGATCTTGTAGGCATGGTAGTTAAGGACATGCAAGAGAATAGGGCCAAACAGAATAAGCGTGCCCTATGGCGTTATAGATGTTTATTTAATGGCACGTTTGTATTCAAGCACGAATATATTCTAATATTTAGGAAAAAGTAATGAGAAAGAAAAAGGTTGATAAGATACTTAATGCACAGATAATAGTGGAGTGCAAGGTTTGTGGTGAAAAATTCTACAAATCATATATAACACAAAATGGTAGAAAGGCTTATCTAGATATGTTATTAGATAAGCATATTCATCATGATTCAGAAGGTAAGGTGATAAACTTAACCTTAAGGTACGATGACTTTACTAGCCAAGGTGATGGTAATTACCATTATAATCTGGAGGGTAATCTATATCTTCCTAGAATCAAAAAGAAACAGAGATTTTATTTACAGTTGAATTTATTTCAAAATATAGGAGAAAATAATGATTATAAAATAAATAGGGGATAACCCCTATTTATTTGCCTCTATCTCATTTAACACTACCTCTAGTATAGCATTTAAGACTTTATGCTTAGGCACTATCATATTAGATTTTAGAATAATCGCTACGAATCTACTTATAGCCAAATATCTCTCTAAATCATGGTCTAAATAATGATTTAGAGCGTCTATTAATTCATCTTTACCATTTTTAAGTAATTTCTTACCCCAACTTTCCCCTGTTCTTTGTGCCATATCTACTATCTCGTTAATAGCAGCAATACGACCATCACCATCTAGATCAACATGGAAAACACTTTCAGCCGCAACCTTAGCAATTTCCTTTAACCTCTCTATACCATCATCCTTAATTTCTTTAGCAGTAATGCCTACTACTTTTTTAAGGTTATTCCAAAGATAACTACCAATTTTATTAATAAAAGACATTATTTTTTCTCCTACCTTAAAGAATTCTTATCTTTATAGTGGTCTAAATTAGACCACTTAACAAATTCCCATTTGTAGTGATTATTAAGAAACCACCAGCCACCACATTGGCCAGCAGCCGTCTGTAATCCTAAATATTGTTCATCAGATATCTTACTAACTAGATTCATCTGATTTCTTATTGTTGGTGCCGCTAGCATTGCTGTTAGTATATCTAACGTAAACCACGGCACTTGATCTGTGCCCTTTATTTTTATTACATTGGCCTTTAATGCGGCTAATAAATACTTTTTAGCATTATATCTTTTAGCACGATCACTTTTCCAGGATAGATGTACTGGTAAACACGGTAATAAACATACCCATAGATGGGTATCTTCATTAATATAGTCCCAATATGCACCTATCCACAAATCTTGTGCCTTAAATTCTAATTTAATGTTCATCAATTACCCCATATTATTCTTTTCTTGCATGGATTACGTTCTACTGCTAGAGTCAGTATTAGATCTTGTTCAGATTGCGTCTTAATATCCATAATTAGAGCTATAGCAGCTTCATTATTCACATATATATCCATCACATCACCTACTTTTGGCCATTGATCTACCGGTACGTCATCTATTGGCATACTAATATCTATATCTTTGCCTAAGAAGTTCTCTATTTGCCAGCTAGGGCCAAATTCTAGTTTGCCGATTGACATAGGGTATCCACCTCTTGATTAAATTTCAGTAACTCATATTTTAATCCATTAACTGATACTTTACTACTTATTGTATGGCGAATTGTATGGCGAAAGTTATCAATATTCAAGCGATTGGGTTTGATTCTTATCTTATATTGCTTGGCAAAAGCAGTCCAATAACCATCATTACGCTTAATCTGTTCTAATATACCTCCATTATTCATACATGTAATAGCAAATAGGAAGCAGAGAGATAAAGATTTAGTGGCCGCTACTTCTTTCTCGTTCATAATGCTAGCAGTACGCCACTTAATATCACTATAAGCACTACCTGATGTATTAATAGGGAATTCTAGTTCAGAAATAGGCCCTGATACTGAGTCTTTATCAAAAGAACAGAAGCTTTTAATGTTTACTATGCTTCTAATCTTACGTTTTTTCAGGTTGCGCATTAGAGATTCGGCACTATTGAGCTTATATTCAGCATCCTGTATATTTTCCATACTTATAGCAAGAGTTACTATCTCTTGTTCTAATGGATTATAATTATCAAAGTCCATTTGACCATTATTTTTACTGATTTTTTCTAATAATTTAGCTACTTCACCGGATTTCTCTAACTCTTGGTAGCGTGATACTATTGACTCAGTATCTATTTTAGATAGATTCTCATAATCTAATATAAGATTACGTACCAGATCGGTTTGACTACGAGTTTCTATAAGCGCCCCTACTGCATAGGGTAGTTTATTTTCACTAATATCTAGTTTTAGATCTTTAGTCCTAAACTCCATCCATATGTATGGATTATGCAATATCAGTTTAGGGAAATCTTTAGGCAACCAAGTATCTTTTTGATTAGTACAATTATAGAAGTAGCTTACTGCATCATCTATTACTATTACTTTAGCCTGCTTTAGTATAGGTTTATATTTTTCAGTATATTCTACTAATTGTTTCTTTGTAAATTCATACCTATTTAAGGGTAGTAGTCCTAACTTAAAAATCTTATCTATCATTAGTAGTTTTTGATTCATCGTCTATATTAATTATCCCTTCTATTTTCTTTATTTCAATTGCTTCTTTATTTGCGGCTGCTAGGATTAGGTCATTGTGACTAAGTATGCGTAAACATTTAGGATTGACTATTAATTCTTCATCTTTAAGACCTATCTTTACATTATAAGCAAAAATTTCTAATACTTTAACGTAGCAATCTTTGACCATGTAATATACTTCACTACCAACTTCTAAATCTTTTAATGCTAATTCGTTAGCAAGTATATATGGTTGTAGATTGTTATATTCTTGTAATTTATTTTTTACTCTTAATTTTAATGCTAACAAACGTTTGGCATCAGCACTAAGATTAGGTGTATCTTGGGTAAAAGAAAGATTATTGAATGCTGCTAGTAATTCATCACCGTACCGCGATTCAATAATCCACTGTTTATCCTTTTTACCCTTCAGGTTTAAGGTCTTAGCAAATTGATCTAGACTTTGCTCCCAAATATTATTCTTCATTTGTGTTAAAATGGTATATCGTCATCTGTAATTAGATCATTACTAGTAGATGGTTTTTGGTATGCACTTTCAGTATTAGTTGTATTTCTAGGCGTATAGGATGGTTCACTATCCATATTCTCATTTTCATCCCTGCTATTCTTGTTACCCAAAAATGTTACAGTAGCAAAATTAATTTCAAAACTAGTACGTTGATTACCCTCTTTATCAGTCCAAGTTTGCTGTCTAGGCTTACCTTCTGCTAATACTAGACTACCCTTTTTAACATATTTACTTACATTTTCTGCTTGCTGACCAAAGGTACTTACTTTATACCATTCGGTTTTTTGTTCGCCTTTAACCTTCTCACTAAAGGCTATACTAAAATTGCATACTGCTTGACCCTGTGCTGTATAGCGCAACTCCGGATCTTGTCCTACATAACCAGCAACGATGATTTTTGCATACGACATTGCTTATTCTCCTTTAATTATTTTTTCTGATTTTATTCCAATCTTCTATTAAGTTCTAGTCCCTTACCATTATCTATAATTCTTCTCTTTAATATTAAGAAGATCCTAAATAAATCATCTATACTGATTTCTTCTAATATAGTGGTCTTAAATTGAGTCAATAAATAATTATTAAATTTTTCTATGTTAGTATTATCAATTGCTAATGCAATATTAATACTATTAATTAGCGCAACGGTATTCATAGCGTAATCGTTGCCACATCTACACTCACATCTAGCAATGTATTCTATACCCCCACGGTATACTACCTTAAAATAAGTATCTAAACACAGTTCGCATCTAATATGATAGTCTGGTAGATTATCTTGTGTCTCTAGCCAAGCTAATATTTCTTTACGTTTTTGCGTAAATTTTTCCTTATATGGCTTCAGATCCATTTATATCACCACAATCCAGTAAGTAGGTAGTTGGTATAGTAGCGCTAACTAGTTCTTTAGTTCTTGCATTGTGTATATTAATTCTCTCTTTTAACTGTTGATGGTAATGAAAGATTATCTGCTTTCTAGCATCTTGCATGCTCATTTGATTAAGTATGTACCAGCCAATAGATTGAATAACATCGTTAACCAAACTATTGCTGAACTTCACTGGACGTATTGCGCCATCGGCACGTCTACAATGTTTCATGGCATCTAAGATTATGCTACAAGTCTTATCTTGAGTTACTATACCCTGTGCCTTAATTATGGCTTCTTTATTAATTTCCGCCACACTAGGAAATCTCTTACCATTTCCTACCCATTCACTAATTACCACTTGTAATATATCTATATCTATGTCCCTAGTACGATTAAGGAAAATAGCTGCCGTCTCTATAGATATAGTAATATTTGGATCTGAGCCAAATAGCTCCGCTAAAATCTGCCCCCGCTTGATCATTTCTTCATCTCCTGGAAACAAGTTAATTGCTTCCCTGAGATTTTCAATTGATCTATTCATAATCTTTACTTTATTGCTCCTATTCTTTTTCCAGTCTTCAAAATGACCCCAATGGTTTTTCATAAATGCCATACTAGGGTTTGGTGTATTTCTACATTGCCACAATGTCTGATAATACTCAAAAAATTCTAATACTTGTTCTGGTAGTATACCGTGTTTTCTTAAATCATGTACTTCTTTAGCAAACCTACTAGTACTATATACGTTGACATTTATTTTTGTAATAGCTTCACAATTATCCCATAACAAATCACGTTCTCTAGGTACTCTATTTTTTTGTTTCTTTTTTATCTCTTTTAATTCTTCTTCAGTTATTATTTCTGCTATTAATACTTCTTGTCCACTTAAATCACATACTTTTGTTTCAACTTGAGAAGACATCTTCAACTCCTTATTCTTATTAGATGCAAAGTTTCTCTTTTTTAATGGTATCTAGTAGTGGTCTTTAACTCAATAGAGCGTCCACTACTAGAACAATTGATACTGAACTAAGCTCTTAAAACATTGTTACTTATTGGTACTGGCGGATCCGTAGATGGCGTTGTATTACCGCCTGTAGGTATACCGCCATCAGGTTTAGGTACTTCACCGTCTACCGGTTTAGGATCATCTTTTACATCATTAGGTGTAGCACCATCATTAGCAATATCATATACGGGATCGTTATTAGTTATAGTTAAACTCACTTTATTCCCTTTCTATTATCAATTTAATCGGTAAATTGATAATCTTGAGTGTCTGGGTTATTAGTTCTAGTATGGTTACTACTAGTATGATTAGTATTACCATACCACAAGTTGGCAAATTTTGTATATTCTTTTATAAACCCTAGTCTTATTGTACCGGTAGGGCCTTTACGATTTTTAGCTATAATTAATTCGGCTAAACCGTAGTTCTCCGGTTTAGGTTCATACATCTCTTCACGGTATAGAAACATAACCACATCCGCATCGGATTCTATTTCACCAGATTCTTTTAGATCACTTAATTGTGGCCTATGATCTACCCTACCTTCTGAAGAGCGACTAAGAGAGGATATAGCCACAACTGGTATCTTTAATTCTTTAGCCAGCATCTTCAGATCTCTAGTAACCTGTGATACATCTTGCCTTCTATTGTCGGTTTTTCTGCTTACTGTAGGTTTCATTAATTGTAAGTAATCTATAATTAGTAATGATATTTTTTTATTATACTTGGCTAACCAATTCATTAATCTTATCTTAATATCTAATGTAGATATATTGGCTGTATCATCTCTTAATATTGGTGCATCAGCCAATATATTAGTAGCACGTACTACCCTTAACCATTCGTCGCGCGATAAAGAGCCGTCCATAAATCTATTACTATCTACCCTAGCCTCAGAGGCTAGAAACCTTAAATCTACCGAGTCTTCATCCATTTCTAGGGAAAATAAAGCCACTAATTTATTAGTTAATAAAGATACATTTCTAGCTAATTGTAAGGCAAAGGCTGTCTTACCTACACTTGGCCTAGCTCCTATAATAATTAGATCGCTATCTCTTAAACCTTTAATCTTTTTATCTAACTCTATAAATCCCGTATTAATACCACCAAATAATAATGGATTATCAGTTAATGCCTTTACGCGATCTACCTGATTTAATAATCCGGCTAGTATACAATGATCTTTATCATCTCTAGTATTTGTTACAATAGTAAGTAATTTATTAATCAAACTACTTATAAGTTCATTAGGATTATTACTAGTATAACAATCTTGTATAGTTAAGTATGCTTCTTTTATTAATTCTCTAAATTGGCTCTTACTTTTCACTATCTTAGCATACTCTTCTAAATTGTTAACTCTTATGGCACCATCCATAAGACTAGCAATGTAGGCCATACCACCAATTCTATTCAATACATCCCCATGCTTATCGCTATCATCTAATTTTTTTTGCTCTAGAGCTACCTTTAAGGTAGTGGGATCTATAGGCACATGTCCATTATATAAATCAACATATATACCATATATCACTTGATTACTGAATATACTAAAATCTTCTACTTTTAGCTTATCTATAATAGATAATAGACCAGTTGAACTTGGATCTATAAGAATAGATCCAAGTATAGCTCTTTCTGCCTCTAAACTATTAGGCAAACCCTTATTATCCATTAGTGCTTCTGCTAGTATTTGACTAGATTTGTACATGATTTACCTAGATTTTACCTGTTAATCTAAAATTAAATGGATCTGAGTTTCATCTATTACCACGTAATCTTGTCCATCTAACTTTAATTCTGTAGGATATTTAGGAAACATTATTCTATCACCCGGTACTACTGCTAATTCTACAAATCTACCATCTTGCAACATATGACCCTTACCTATTGCTACCACAGTCCCATATTGCATTTTTTCTTGATATTGCGTTGGTATTACTATCCCATTCTTCATTTCTTGCTGTGAATCTGGACGCACTAATATCTTAGTGCCTATTACACTTGGCATATTTATTTCTCCTTATTGAAATTATAGACATATACAGCAACTCCTCTATTGACTAGATTTGCATTAATCTGTTCTGTAATGATTTTCCAACTACCGCACGCTAAGCCGGTGCCTATGCGCGGCATATGTACTTCATGATTAGTTTCCATTGTCCACTTTTTCATTATTTGAATGGTGTTATATAGATTCTGTAGACATCGCTCAGTGGCACCATATCTAATAGGAAACCAATTATTATTTAACCCTTTCTTACCATGTTGCGCTATCATATTAACTACATAAATAGTAGGACTACAGTATCCTAACCCTTCTTGCACTCTTACATATTGGGATTCGCCTAACTTAAAGTCAGAATTCCCGGCTTCTAACTGATTTTTATGCCATCTTCTATAGGCTCTTTCAGGGTTTTTCCAGCGTGCAGATATAGCACCGGTGAAACCAGCGCCCCATTGACCTAGATCATTACAAATATGTGGTATATAGACCACTGTATTATTATCTTGTACTTGTGGATACGTAGCATCGCCATCTAAATATATAATTTCTGCCATATTATCCCTTTTCACTATCTGTAATTCCTAAAAAATGATTAATTTGTTGTTCAGTATAGGTGGGTATGTCGCTTAGATCGAACATCGGTAGTTTTCTAGTGCCACTATTTGTGCGATTATTTGTGCGATATAGACTAAATAAATCGACAATATATGAATGATTTAATAAATATTGCATTAATTTAATATTATAGATACCTATTCTTTTCTTTTTATTAATCAGTACATCATAAATAGGTATTTTATTATGCCTAGAGGTTATTGCGGTCAAATAACCAAAAGATCTAGCTATATTAGGATTACTTAGTATAGGTTTACAATAACCTGTTTCAATTTTATGATAATGTTTAGCAAAACTTATTACGCTATCATAATCAGGATAGTATTTCTCTATTATTTCAGCCATTTGATCGGTACTATCTAATAAGAGTAGGCCGCGTTCTTTGGCTAATTCATCATATATTTCTTTCTTGATCTCCCAATAAAAACTCTCTCTAACTGCCTCTCTTAATTCAGGTATGCTAAGTAGATTATCTAAGAGGTTATTTACATTGATTTTATTGATCGAAGCTTCTTCTATAGAATTATCTACTTCTATAAATAACTCTTGATTAGTAGGTTTTATGATGGGTATTTGTTGTGTAGAACCAATCTCTTTATCTGGAGTATTATTTTGTATATACCTATTAACCCAATCAAATTTATCTACCCATTTCTGTAAAATTCTAATACCTATATTAAATTTCTGACTAGTATTGTTATAAGCATGTTCAATAGGAGAACTACTATTAAAATTGACTGCTTGCTTAAAATATTCCTCAAATGATAATAACGCTTGGTACTGCTTAAGACTCTCTTTTTTTAATCTTTTTATCATATTTTTATACTCTATTAATGAATAATGGGGCAGAAGGCGCTTTACTGCCCCATTATATTAGCTGCTACCAGCAGTTTCGCAGCCAATTCTTTTAATTGATTATAATTTAAGTGCCCGTTTGGGTCTTTCTATTACCATAGAAGACATGGAATTCTTAATCTCTTCAAAGCCCCTAACTACCGAATCCCTTAAGGCATCATTAGATCTTAAGTCTTTAGGATTAATACCACTTAACAGTTGGCGGGCTTTACTAACAGTACGTTCCAACTCTTGATCATTGGTGATATTTTTTAATTGAAAATCTGTTAGAAAATCTTGGATTTTACGCATATAAGGTGCACGGAAGGTTTTAGGCTTACCACTAGGATCGTCTTCCTCCCCAGCCAACTTATCGCACATATGCTCAACTATATCTCGTACTTGGGCGCGTAATAATTGCTGTACTTCATTATTAATGGCTACCCAATTGCCTTCATTCTTTTCACGCTGTTGCTCAAAGAATGCCAGTGAGATTTGCTTCAAATTTTCCGGTGTTTCAAAGCATAGAAATTGAAACTGAAATGTAAACTTCGCTCTCACTATCGCCGGGTCTGGATAGTCGTTAGGGTTATATAATGGCCCTAATTCTTCTATTAAAGAAGCTACCCCTTCATCTGTTCTAGTTAACTGAATATATTCAGCAATGAAATCATCTATCAGTAGATCTAGTAAATCTTTCTGTTCTTTCAAGAATTTATCTAGTGCCTGAGTGCTAAGCACTGGTACTAGCATTACCCCACCACGTACAAAAGAAGGTAAACAAATTTCTTTAATCTTTTTCTTTGTTTCAGTGTGTATGCGGCGGATACGATCTAATGTAGGAGAATTAAGTAGTTTTTTACTATGTTTAGTATTCTTTTTCTTAGGCTGTTTAATTTCGCCTTCGCCCTCTAGTAACTCTTGAGCGAACTGATCCGTATCTAACGTAAAAAGTCTAGAGTTTACTGATTTACTGGTGCCAAATAGGCCCATATAGATATTCAGCATTACAGATCTCTTCACTATACCATTTTCCCCTACTAATTGCTCTACAGTAGTAACAGGGGTTTGTATTGGTACTTCACCGTCATTACTACCGTCATTACTATATGGTTCTATTGGTGTTAGATTTACCTGATTATTATTAATTTGTTCATAATTAGCTGACATATTAAATGCTTCCTTTTATTGATTGATTTACTTACTATAAGTAATATTATATATGATTTTTCTTAGAAGTCAAGAGAAATTTTAGCAAATTAATAAACAATCCTACCTGTAGCAAGCCAATTATTTACTATATTTACTTCAGTAGCTAAGGCTTTGGCCCTGTCTTCAAAGCCCTTAATAAGACCACCACCTATAGGGGATAGATCTATATACCACTTACCTGTTTCATCATCCATCTCCACATTACTAGCACGCTTGGTTTTAATATTACTAGTAAAACCAAGGTGCTTAAGTTCAAAGTTATCATCATACATAGTGATAATAGTTTTTCTATCCTTAGATATCTTAAAGACTCTCTTCTTCATACACTTCTTGTCCTTCTTCTTTTTCATAATACTCTTCCTTGAGTATTGTTTTTCCGTCTTGTATACCTAAGAACTCCTCAAATGGTGCGGCAAACTCTTCACACTTGCCACCTTTAACACCACTGATTTCTACTCTAGCCTTTTTTCTATCCTTACTTATTACTACCTGTATATTACCCATTATGCACTCCTTAAACTAGAATAGACGTCTTCTGTTTCTGGTATATCCACATTACCAATCAATTCGCCAGCCTCATTTTCATAGAAACTCACCGTATAGCCCCTTTCTTCTGCCTCTCTTTCAAAACCTCTAATGTAGTATCTCTCTAAGGCATTTCTTAGATCGGCACCTAACATCTTACCAGCGAAAAATCGGGTAGAGTTTTTCCAGTAAGGTGAATCCACAAATAACTCACTATCAGCTACCATCTTATACTTACCGGTTTTTTGATCTAACTTAAAACCTAGATCGTAACTACTACCCGGTATAAATACTACGTAATCACACTCAGGCCCTTTTCCACTAAAATATCGTGGACAAGTATTTTTCAGTAAACGTACAGTAGTATCATTCACATTCATAGTCTGTTTAATTTCAGGATATTGTTTAATAAACTCTTGCATTAATTCATTAACACAAGCACTGAACAATTCTACATCTGTAATATCACAATCGGCTTCTCTGATATGCGACATCTTGATCTCCGATACCTTTTCATTAACAGATACTAACGAGTAGTATTTATTAACAAATATAAAACCTTAGATTACTTCTAAGGAATGGTGTATCAACCAACGCTAATGAAACATCATTAGCTATTATTAATAAGTATATATTAGCTTGATTATCGCTTATATATACTTATATCTTACTATTACCTAAAATATCCTCAATATATATTACTCTTCATTAGTAAATCTTATTATAAGATTTACTGCATCTTAGCCTTATTACTTTATAACTTAATATGACAACTATATATTAATAATATATAGTTGTCAAGAAAAACTTTATTACAATTTAACTGCACGGCCCTTGACTTCTTTCTCTATCTTACCTGTACTATTATTCTCCCCTGCCTCTACATACACATATTTTCCAGGATAGGAAGCACTAAGCCAACGATTATGCGCCACTCTTCTAAGGCTATCTATGCCTTCTGGATCGCTAACAATCATAGGTATAATAAATTGCGCACTATGCTCTAATGTAGTATTGCATCTATATGCCATTCTACAAATATTACGCACCTCAGCACCAGTGTATTGAGTCTCTAATAGATTACCTACTACACCGGGTACATCTACAATTGTAGCAGATTTGGGCAGGAATTCATATTTTTTCAGGTTAATTAACCAAATAGATAGTAATTCCTCTCTACTTGGCAAATCAAAAAATACTACACCTACATCATAACGACGTCTTAAAGCTGGTGGTATATCCTGTACAGAATTACAACTACCAATAAAAAATACATTCTTACCACCTAGCGCACGAATAGTAGCCATCTGTTTTCTAATGTTTTCTTCACTGGCTCCTAATTCTTTCTGCTTATTGCCGCTAATATCCATAATAATACATGGTATATCATAGGTATTAGCTATTGCTTTAGAAATAGCAGTTTTGGCGGTACCTGGATGACCAACAAAGATGGCTCCACTATCTTCATGTTTTTCCATCTCATCTAATATGGTAGCTAGCACACTTTGACTAGTACCGGTATTATCGTTATGCCCACCACTTTGGGCACCACCTAAATGCCTATCTAATTCATCTGTATAAACTAATAATTGTGGGGCAAATCTACCCTTCATTACCATGTGTAATAGTTCTTTAGCATTACTAATACCACCTAGATCGTCCAAGGTATCTTTACTTTCATTATAGCTTAGTCCGCGTACAGACTTTAACGCTTCACGTTTTAATCCCCATAATTGATCTAACTCTATTCCATGTTCTTGCCCTATAGATAAAGATATTAATTGTTCTATAGTAAATCTAGGTAAAGCTCTAGTGATTACACTGGCTTTCTTTACAGTTTCTTCTGTCACTGCCATTTTCTTTGCATTCTTAGGCAAAGAGTCATTAATGATAGGAAAATTCTTATCACATAGAGTCTGAATGCATTGACGTATCTCTACGTCATCAGGATACTCTTCATTTAACACAATGACATCATTAGATAACTGTGGTGGTACTTTATTCTCTGTACTAAATAATACCACCATATTATGACCACCCTTTAATTTGTCCCGCAGATTACCTAATACAGTCATTACTATAGGTATTTTTATATAATGATCGGCATTGATAAAGAACGCCGTACTTTCATCAGGTAACTCTTCTAATTCACTTAAAGCCAAGTGTGGCTCTAACATAGCTTTATCATATGCTTTACCATATTTAGACTTTGTCTGTTTGACCCACTCTCTACCCTTTTCATCTAATCCTATGAAGGCACGGGCCATATCCCATTGTACCATTAAATGGGAACCATAGTTTTCTTCTGCCATCAAATAATCTCTTAACTCAACTATAGCCGCTCTCTGATCGGGCGATATAACATAAAAAAATGGTACTGATCGTTTCTTACCCTTACACAACGTCTCAAACGTAGTATTAGCCATCTAATGCCCCTCACTTTCTATTAACTTTCCTTAGTATGATTTCAACTAAGGAAAGTATAGATTAAGTTAATTATAAAGTCAAGAGAAATTTTATATTAATTATTATCTTCAGAATGCAGAAGAGCTATTAAAGACTCTAGTTTTTCTACTAGATGACTAATATTGACTTTGTTAATGGTTTTTTGTACATCATAAGGTTTAACAGTACCGGTGTTATCATCTACTGGTACTGGTTCATGTACAACCATTACTGGTACTTGCAATATTTCAAGTAAGTTTTTCACAAACGAAGTAATATGATTACGATTATATGTATTACTAAACTGCCATATTAGCGAGGTAAATCTTTCTTGAGTAATGTATACCGGTAAATAACTCTTAAGAGTAGCACGATCAAGATAAAGTCTATCTTGTTGTCTTACCACCATATCAGCATTTTCAAATGCCAATTTATATAAATCGGATACCGATATGCCGAATTCAGTACTTGCTTGCTCTACTGTAATTACTTTATCTAGTACTTGATTTTTTATCGGTTCTGTTACCCATACCTCGCATACCCCATCATCACTTAGATTAGACGCATTAGATACTTGTGTCTCCAGTGGTTCCGGTGATATAAATACCTCTTTTTGTTCTATATAGGTAGTGATTATTCTACCATCCTGTGTTTTATGTACCACCTTATTATCTTCTTTATTAGTTTCCTGCATAATAGCCTCTGTATCTTTAGTAACAAGATTATCATCAGCTAATGTATTCGCTTCTTCCTCTTCTGTAATTACGGGTATATCTTGTTCTGATACACTTTGTTCACCATTAATAAGTTCTGCTAATTGACTAATAGTCAATGTATTATCCTCACTAAGTTTCATATTATTATGGATAAAGGTATCAGACATTTGAGTAATTACTGATATTTCATTTACACTTAGAGCACCATGCACAGTATAAGGTTTATGGTTAATAGCAAAGACCTTACTTTGGTCTGGATTAATACCTATTGATACACTAATACCATGTAACCCTAATATATTAAGATTACTGGTAATCATAGCGCTTAAACCAAACGCTGTATCAGGTAATAATTGCATTAAATTATCTACGTTAGATAATATCTGTAGATGTTTTAATAAAGATTTGGCCTTGCCTTGCCAAAAATAATCAGCGCCTAAGTTACCTTCTAATTCTTGATGAAATAAAAACTTATCTAAGGCTGTTACTATTGGTATAGGTACATAGTATACTAACTCTGTTAAATATTCTAAATATTTATCTTCATAATGATTTACATCATCCATTTGATCGCTAAAAGTATTGGCCTTATGACCATTCTTATGTAAATCAATATATTCCGCTAAATCTTTATATTTTATTCGTATAGCTCTACCTAAATGAACATTACGAAATGTTTTAGTAAGAGCGTAATTTGTTAACTCTATACCATGTAGTTTAAGTATTTGTTGCGCTTGTTTAACACTGCATAACATTAAATTAAATAACTTACTATGTATTGCCATTAATTTTGCCTCCATTACATAATTGGTTGATTTGATTTTATTCTATGCCGTTAACGTGTCTAAGGCCCTTTTTTCTTTCAACGTCTTAGATGTGGCATTTAATTCATTACCGAATTCCTTTAACTCATCCATAGTCATAACGCTTAAAGCTTCTAGATTGGGTAATTTGGGATGCTTGAAATCTGGATTCATACTAGTGATCCCGTAATAAACCTGTACTATACGGGCCATTACTTTCTTATGTTCTTGTGTTTGTTCATTAATTATAGGTTTAGTGCTCAAAGGTATCTGATCTGTATTAGCAAGGGTCTTATTAGTTGGTTGCTGTAACTCTAAATCGTCTAAAGAAGCACTCTCTTGATAATCAGTAAATATCCTAAGCGACTTAAAGCGACTAAGATCTTTACCAGCTTGTATCATATTAGACATCTCTATCAGATCTTTTTTTGTCTCATCGGCTATGCGAAAACCCTTACCCGATGAGACCACTACACCTTGTAACTTAGGATAGCGATAAATGTGCATGCCTATACCAAACTTTAAGGCAGCACGTTTCAAGGCATCGGATATAACAGCCTTATCAGCATTACCAAAACTATATGTGTCTTTTCTGCCTATTGTATGTGTACCATAATCAAAGTGAGAATACCCATAAATAGTTAATGTGCATGCTAAAGTCATTACTATATTATCATTATTATTACCTAAATAATCTGATAAGGAAAATATGGGTTTAGAGTACTCTTCTTTCCAATTGCCCGGTACTACTAAATTCAGTCTTTCTATCACATCTCTAGCATCAATATAGGGCACGATAAAACCCCAATATCTATTATCTTTCTCAGGATCTTTGGGGTTAGATTGTACCTTCCATTCTATCTGTTCAGCCTTAAATGGATGTGCCAACTTCTCTAGTATATCTTTCCAGTTTACGGACTTTTCTTTATCACTTGCTTTACCGTAATCACTATAATCACTACTCATTATCTAAAGGCTCCGTTTCTATCATATTATCTATCGCTTTTCTTATATTTTGATTAACACTTTTATTCATAAATTGACTAAGAAATTGCATGATCTCTAGTTGTAGAGGTAAGATGAATAAGGTCTTAGAAATCACTGCTATTTTCTTACCCTCTACTATCCTAGTAGAAGAATATGATGTCTTATGATTTTTTCTTCTATTAGCTATTATATCTTTATTTCTTTCGTAATAGCCTTGGTAGTATTGACGAACGTGATTAAGATTCTTAGCTCGCCAGTTCTTAGCCTCTTCTTTTACATGTTCTTTATTTTCAACACGCCATTTCTTATAATAAGAAATCTTATTTTCCTTAAATTCGTTATCGGTTTTCCATTTATTCTTTACTTTATTACTGATACATTTCTTGCAAGTGGGGTTAAGATAGTTATCACCTCTACCCTTATAAAAATTATCTATTGATTGCTCTTGGCCAGCAAATTGGCAATCTGAATTTTTACATATCTTACCGGCTAGACTAATAACCTTACTCTCTATTTGTTCTTGCAAATCTTTCTTTTCGTTTGCGTTCATCGATCTTGTGAGGCGCGGAGACTCGGCTATTTATGGCCGAGAGGAGCGCCACTCTCCTTTCATGTAAGAATAAGAGTAACCATCGCAAGCAAATAAAAGTTTGCAATAGGTGTATTTAATACCTTGAATGGTAGTTTTTTGAGAAGTGATGTTAAAGAAACCTGAAGTCCTAACAGCAACTTTACCAGTATAATTACCAACTTTCTTGCCACCAGTAACAATGGCTTTAACCATATCTCCTGTTTGGAAGCCAAAAAACTTTTTACCAGCCTTAGCTTTAGTTCTAGGAAAACCGAATTTATCCATACTACACATTTGTCTAGAACCGTGTCCAGTAGCCTTTATTTGTAGCGGAATAACTTTATTAATATCTAAATTACTAGGTGTAGATTTGCCTACACACGCTGCATCTACCCAATGAGTTTTCGGTAAATCTTGTAAGGTACGGTTAAACTTAGTTAGCCCTCCTGAACCTGTTTCTAATGGCAAGCCTATAGCTTTTAGCTTGTTATAAATTGCCCAACGTGTTGTATTTACGGCAGCAGCATCCTTTAACGGTAATTTAACTTGAGCTTGTATCTTTGGATAACCAAACTCTAATGCAGTCTTATTACCTTTCTTTAAGTTGCATTTTTCACAAGCTAAAGTTAGGTTTGTTACACTATTACTTCCACCTCTACTTTTAGGTACTATATGTTCTATCTGTAATGGCAAGTTTCGTTTTCCACAATAAGCACATTTACGCTGGAATTTCTCTAAGACATACTCACGTAGCTCGTAGCCTGCTAATTGGCCTTGTTGATATTGAACTCCATTAATTTCAGCATTTTGCATAAGTTGCATATCAAATTTAACTAACTCTAAACTTATGCCTGTTATTGGACACAATTTGATAAGTCGCCTAACCCAAGTTTCTACATTAGCCACTCTGCTTAGTAGAGAAGGTGACAACCAGCCTTTAGAGCGAGTTCTATTATTAAATCTAGGTTTGCGATAAGGAGTCTTTCTAGAACGTCTATTACGACGAATAGCACGACGACTATCTAAAGTAGACTTAATTGTTTGACCACGATGCTCAATCTCAGCAGCAAATACTACTTCTCCCGTTGTTTGGTTAACTATTGCTACACCAGTTTTCTTACTACCCGGATCTAGTTTTAGTTGATAAGGTTGTAGTGTTGGATTTGAAACTTCTTGTTTAAGTTTAATTGTAAATGGAAAACGCTTATATACAGCCGCCAGTCCTGCTTTGAGTAACCTTCTAGCTTGCCCTGAATGGCACATATCTAGTTGTTTTCCTTTAGTGTCTAAAACGAATACCTTTTGCATAGTAAAGAATTACCTCACATTTCTGTGGTTATTTTTGCCCCGACAAAGTTACGAATCAGCATTTCCCTTAAGCACTGTTTTTATACCCTTACAACTCTTTAACTTAGGAGTTACAGAGCCTAGAACTGGCTTGCATTCTAGGGTGTGTTCTTTAACTCTCTTCGTAACCTAGCTTATTTCTAAGCTTAGTCTGCTCAACTGGGCTTGCTACTCTCATAACAAGCCTAGGCGTTTACGCCTAGGTAGTTGACATTCTTTAATTTTTTCCACTTCCATAGCTTGATTAAATTTGAATTCTAAATGTGGCGGTAATAGATATTTATACTTTTCTATAAATTTATTAATAGCCTTTCTTAATACCGCCGATGTACTGATCTTTAATCTTATACCTTTTTGTGTTAAATATGCCAATTCTACTTTAGTTATAGGGCATACTTTCCCTATATATTGCTTTTTCCTACTAGACTTTTTTCTAATCATAAAGCCAACATATCATATTAATAATATCTATGCAAGAGAAATTTTACATCTTACCGTTATTATTCCCAGACATCTATCTCTAGTCTTGGCCCTTTACCATCATCCCAATATTTCTTACAATGTATATCATAAATACAAGAATCATTTTCCCAGATAAGATCTAATACTAATTTCACTATATTGTCGTTATCGGGCTTAACTCTATGTGGCTTAGTATCCAGTGACTCTTTCTTTTTATTTGTATAGGATTTAGGGAACTGTAGGTATGCCATAATCCTGACAATTGCCGGTCTATTAGTGATATCTTGGGGTATATATTTCTTTGCTTCATTCTTCCAGGTGATCATCTTTAATACCGGCTTACGTTTACGCCACATATCGGATCTATTCTGTCTTACTGATCCCATAGGGTTGATTGGTATAGTAAATTGCCAATGACTCTTTCTTTCTTTTACTGCATCCACTTGATCTACTTTTAGTGTATTTTCTGTTGCAATACTAAATATTCTATTACATAAATCAGTATTAAATACTATCTCCTGTGCTCTCTTTGATCTCTTTTTCGGTTTTGTTCTTTCTAGTGCAGGATTTTCATTAATTAATTTCTTATATGCTACCACACTAATACTTGACCGCTTATCTTTGTTATTATATTTCACAGTTTAATAGCCCTTGTTCTGGTGATAGTATTACCTTTATCACTTTTATCATTCTCTTTCTGCTTTACACTATAATCTTTACTATTTAATTGTAGGTGATTTCTTACGAATGCCTCTAATCTAGAGATCTCTTTTAGATCACCAGCTTGTTTCATTAATATTTCCCGTATAGATTCTAATACTTTATTATCACTAATAACCTTTTCTTTTGTAGTTACAGTACCAATGGAGTCAGTCTGTGTTTCTATTTGTGGTACTATAGGATTAAGACGATAGGTTACTGGCAGATTGAAAGTATCGTTACTATTACCAATAAATTGGTAATTATTACTAGTAAATATTGAATTGATTTCATGAAGTTTTTCTTCTTTTTTCTTCTGATATTGTGTAAGTATATTTCTTAATATACTTTTATCGAAATTATTAGTTGGTTAATTATTTTTTTTGTAATTAATCTTTTACCAAGAAATGTTTTTT
>JACCDR011092216.1_pt1 | contig 22573 bp, 17 predicted proteins | sample 7446431 | NCBI WGS metagenome assembly JACCDR01 (sample SAMN15323443, study PRJNA562643) | freshwater metagenome | isolation source: river surface water | place: USA:Blue River Watershed | collected 2017-08-17 | reverse complement strand
AGTTTTTTCATAGGAATTTCCTTTGTAAGGGCTACTGAGCTGTCTTATAGGTTACGTTGGTCGTGGCACGGTTCGTCCAGATGTTGGAGTCCCAGCCCTTCGAGCCTCCGACAGCAGCATTAAACCCGTAGGAAGTTGTGACGGTTCCGTCCGCAGCCGTGGCGATTCGTTTAATTGACCACTTCCGATCCGTTACAGCCGGGGCGAGGGCGTCGTCGGAGCTGACTAAAGCCGTACCGATATAAACGAAGTTCGTCCCTCCGGCAGTTGTGGTTTCGATGATTTTGGTTTCTTTAACCACTTGAGCTAGAACAGCTCCGGTTAGAATCAGGGCGAGTGCAAATACGATCTTCTTCATAGCGATACTCCTTGTTACTTCGTAATTCCTATCCTTTTTTTGGGGGGATAGTCAACCCCTATTCGTTACTTTTAGCCTGCTTAGGTTTCTTTAACACGGGCTTTTTAAGCAGGGATTTGGAACTGCTCTTGCGAACATCTCCAAGTTTCCCTTCGAGCCAGTTTACAATCCGACCTCCTAAACCCCTCGGCCCTTCCATATCTTCTCGCTTCTCTTGGTAGTCCTGCGAGCCGAAGAAGGAGCCCATCCCTAAAGCGATCCGGCCCAGCGGGGGCAACGAGCTGTTCTCCCAGACGTCATAGACCTGCTCGTCTACTGCCGTGAAAGGAATTGCACCGAGTGTTTTCCATGCCGGATATGGACGGCCTAAGAAGTCTGTTTGGCTGGCGGTTTGCAGAACAGTGGCAAGTCCTGGGGATTGGCGATACCACAGGAACCCTGCGATGTCGTCCTTGAGCGTGTACTTACCCGGCTTCTCGTCTGTCCAGTAATTCTGATAGGCAATGTTCTTGCCCATATACCAAGCCGCTCGAAAGACGATCTTCGGGATAGCCCCATATGGGCCAAGGGGATTGCGCCACGTATTCCCGATCTTCACTTTCATGAAGGTCTTGCTGTCCTGCGGGTCAAGCCCAACGCTGTCCTTACCGAACAGGGAAGCCCACATCGCATACAGCCCCAACAGTCCAACAGCGTGTTTGCCCCACTGTTTCCAAGCCAGTTTCCGAACTTCCGGATCGTTGACGGTCAACGGCAGGTAGGAGTATTCGACGGCTGCGGACATCAACCGGACAGAGGAGAACATGAAATTAAGAACCTTGCTCCGGAGAATCTTATCCCCCTGAGAGTCCAGTCCCATCGAACCCCGTCCGGTCATAATCCCAATTAGCTTCACCAAATCTTTTCGAGCGGCTTCGGTTTTAAATACGCCGGACTCCATGTGAGTCTTGAACAGTTGGAAGCGAGCGTAGTTCATGCCCACTGCCGAGGCCCGTGTAAACGGAGCGAGCCGGACTTTATCGTAGGCTTGCAGGGCTTTCTTTACAGGGCCGTCTTCCTTCTTCGCATCTCCTGAGATGTCAGCGGCGACCTCTTCACGTTGGAGCTGGTCGGAAGCAGGGTCGACCAGCACCCCTCCGGCTTTTCGGTACAGCCAGTAAGCGGGATCTTCTTGGATTTCAGCGAGAATCAGGTTCAAGTTGTCCGGAGAGAACAGTTTCGCTACGTCGATCTTGCCGTCCGCACCCGTCATCAGCTTCTTCATTTCAGCATGGGAGCCTACCCATATTTTTGGGTGCGTCCAAATCAACGGTGCCAACTGAACCATGGATAAACTCAAGTCTCCCCCGAACTTCAAGGTTCTTAATACCCCCACGGCCTCTAAAAGCTTTTCGCGTTTACCGGTCTGGCGTGTCCGGTAAATCAGATCGTCTCTGTCCCGCAGCAAGGCGGCGTATTCGAGCTTCGCCTTAATCAATTCAGGGGATTCCGGAACCTTCCGGCGAGGGGTTGCTTCTGCCACGACTCCCCGGCGATTATTGTAAGCGAGCTGAGAGTTCTTAATCAGTTGGTTCGACAGAGCTTTAAGGGAGGAAGCCTGATCGTTGATTTCCTGTATCCGGGCAGAAAGAACAGCGGCTTTCTGCTTCGAGGGTTTAACGTAATGCTCGAACAGTTGGGCGGTCTTTTGTAACCGTCCGAGGGCTTGGGCGTACTTGGCTTCTTCTTCCTTCTCGAAGAAAGCTTTCTGTTCGTCGGTAGCGTTCCCTTCGAGTACGGCTTTAATCGCTTTATCCCGCTCGAACTGAAGCTGGCGTTGCGCCTGCTGGAGAGCGGACTGCCAACGTTTCCGGATGTTTGAAACTTCTTTTGTCGGGTTCTTAGCCTGTTCGGTGAGGATACCGGAGATTAGGTTTCCTGTAATCTTCGAGTAGTTATCCTGTGCGGTGATAGCGGACTGGAGATCGCTCACCTGATCAATCAACAACTGCTCGGATTCGGACGGATCGGCATGGAAGTACTGCAAGTCCCGACTCATGTTGTTCAGGTTGAACAGTAGGGATTCGATCTGCTCTTCGTGCGCCCGTTTCCGAGCCGGTTCCATTTGATTGAATGTATCGGAGGTAGAGAGGGTGCGGAACTCAATCATTAAGCGTTCCAACTCTGCCTCAAACTCCGGAGTCAGTGGGTCGGGCTTATTTTTAATCTGATCGAACACTCTAGCGTAGGCGTCTATAATTTTCCGATTCAGTCCGGCCTGCTTCGTCATTTCTTGAAACAACCGCTTCTCTTCGGATGCTTCTTTGGCTGGGCCTTTAATCCCTTCAATGCCTTGAAACAAAGCGAAGTCGGTATAGTTTCCAATGTCTTTACGGAGCAAGGACAACACATCGTCAAGAGTGCTTTCTGTCGTTACGTCGCCCTCTTTAATGTAGAGTTTAACCAGTCTACGGATAGCTTGAGATTGCTTCTTGTCGATCAGGCTTTCCCAACCCTCGCCCTGTAATTCCCGCTCCTTAATCATGCGGATTAAATCTTCTCGGCTGACTTCGCCCTCTTCTGAGTCCCCAGCGTCGGCAGGATCATCAACAACCCCATTCCGGATAGCGTCGCGTAGAGCATCATTAAGTTCAGTCTTACGGATGGCTTCTTCGGCGGATCGGATTCGGTTACGCCGGATTTCAATGTCTTCCATCTTGTCGGCGATCTCTTGGAAGCTGTCCAAGATTTCCGGAGGGACTTCCGCTCCGTTGTGGGCGGCTTTATACCGCTGAATGAAATCGTTACGAGCCTGTTGGATAGCCGACAGAACTTGCAGAGTCTGCCCTGCTTTGGTGGCAGTAGGCCGGACAGCTTCGAGGAGGGTGTCTTCCTGTTTTGAGAGACGTTCCAATCCTTCAAGGAACTCCCGCTCGTCCATACCTTCCTTGTTCCGTATCCAATCCCTACGCTGCCGTCCGGCATCCCCTGCTGCACGGTTCAAAATCGAGAACGCACGGATCGACATATTCTGTCCGGCTTGCTGAAACTCGGCATAGGCTTCTTGAACAAGTTCGTTTAACCGAGGCGTTCCGACAGAGGCATCGTATTCCAGATTGGCTTTTTTACCTTCGTGGGTATCCCGACTCTCCCGAGCGTCTTCGTAAATCGTTTCGTTTCCTTCGACCTGCTGGATTAAAACAGGCGTCTGCCGTCCTTGAATATCGAACGGTAACGGAGGAGGGGTGTCCTTGGCAGTCTTGGCCCGTTCCTGTTCAACGGTCGTCTTATCGTCGGACTCTTCCGGAGCCGTGGCGTTTAAAGCTTTCAGCGCGGCGGCGTCTCCCTTAGCGGCGGCGATAATTAAGTCGGCTCTCCAGCCCTCGGAAACAAGTCTCCGGATACCTGCGTCCTGTCCGTTCAAGTCGTAGAAGGTCGTGACGGATCCTTGGGAAGCCGGAAGCTCCAAGGCCGGAACGGTTTCAGCAGAGGGGTCGAGGGAAGGGGATTCTTCGTCTTGGGGAAGAGGAGGGGGTTGTTTAAGACGATCCTGTTTTTCTTTTTGACGTATTCTATATCTAAGCTCGTCCCTTATCTGCCTTTCTAGTTCCTCATCTTTTATAGCGGTACCTACAATAGGCCCATATAGTTCTCCCCCTTTGTCGTTGTTCTTGACCTGCCAGACTCCTTTTTCTATTTCAACAAGCTCTAAGTCAGGCATCTCTATGCCGTCCGGAACATCCTTAACAGCCCCCTCTACATCATAAGAAGCGGGTACCTCCATAGCTTCCCCTGTTAGGTCTGTATTAAGCGTTTGGAGCAATGCTACGTCCTTCCTGCTTACCTCTCGTACTACCTTTGAACTGCCAACCTCAAGCAAGGGTTCTCCATCAAACCCCTCGGTATTTAAGACCTTTCCAGATACTTCGTATATTGCCCTTCCCTCGTCGGAGATAAGCGCATCTAAAGTCTCTATAGATTCTCCGCTATCCGTTTCATCTGTAGCGGTAGGCATTATAATGTACTTGCCTGTTTTTTCGTTTTTATATGCGAGATATACAGACTGTCCTTTTTCGTAAGACGGACTTTCTGGCGTTCCTTCCAGCCAGTTTTGAGACGGCCCTTCTGGGAGTTTTCCAAAGCGTAAAAAAGTACCGCTTGCTTTGTAAGGAACTCCTTTCACGCTAAAAGAAATCTGAGGAGAAGATGCTTCCCTTTTAATAGGTACTTCCTCAGCCTGTACAACCTCCTGTACCTCCGGCTGTTCGACGGCGGACTTCGTAGGCAGGGCTAGGCGTTCTTGGATTACGGCTTGCTGGGCGAGGTTGTCATCGAGCGTTTGCTGTTCGGAAGGGGAGAGGGATTCTTCTTCTTGTGTAGTAGGCTCTGTCGTAGTTTCCCCTGCGATCGGAACCTCTTCCCCCTCGGCAACCGGTAACGGTGGAGGCTGGGCAGCAGGCAACGGAGGAGGGGTATTTAATAAAGCCGCTTCCTGTTCCTTGAGCCGAGCGAGTTCCGCCTTATCGTCCCGTTCCCGATCTTGGGCGGAGGCGGATAAGTCGGCTCGGTAGTTCTGCAAGATACGATCTAAAGCCGTAGCGTTTTCAGGGCGGAAGAGTTCCCCGCGAAGGGCTTCGTCTTTCTGTTCCTGCGTTACATCCGGATCGAGGAAGGACTTGGAGAGTTTCCGTGCGGCGTCTGGCGCGAAGCCTTGGCTTTCAAATTGGCGTTGAGCTTTCTTCTGGTTGGAGAAGCCATTCACTCCCTCGAACAGGTACGTTCCTGCCATCGTAACCAAGAAGGTTTCCCCCAGCATCGGAGCGTCGTTCCAGTTTAAATCAGAGGCGGCTATTTCCCCTGCGGCTCCTTCGAGCGTTTCGGTAGCGGCTTCCCCTGCGGCTGGGACAGATTTCTTGACAAAGCGTTGGAAGGTTGACCGAATACGGGCCTTCGCAGAGCTGGTATCGATCGGAGTGCCTTTAAGTTTCAGAATCTTTTCCAGCGCAACCTTCTCCAGCAAGGCGAGGGACGGCGCGATAAGAGCGGAGCGTTTGTGGGCTTCGACCGGATTGGCTCCCGGTTCCTGCATCTGCCGGTCGTAAAGACTCCGATATACAGAACCATAAATAGCCAGCGGCGCCAGCGGCCCGAGTTTGGAATAGCCCCAAATGTTTCCGAGGGAGTTTAACACCTGTCCGGGAATCGAATCTGCAATCCGTTCGGATACCGGAAATATGTCTTCGGTCGCTTTCTTCGCGGCAGTGGAACTATCTGTTGTGTATTTTGCGACGGTGCCGATGATGGAATCCCCGAAGGTTGCCATCTCCTCGAACCCGATCGCTTTACCCACAGCATTAACAACCGTTCCAACATTTCCGGCTATGACAGTAGGGACATCCTCTAATCCTTCCAAAGAGGCCTGGGCTCCCTTGGCGACGGCTCCGGCGTACCCGAACGAGGGGCGTTCTTGAGGCATCGCTCCGGCTATAACAGAAGCAGGAGGCTGTGTTTTGTTGAAAGCAATCAGTTCGTCAGCCGTTACGTCGAACACGCTCCGAAGGTCGGTAACATCTTTACGTTTAACTGCCTGTTCTGCTACGGTTTTCTTGGGGGTCGTTACCGGATCGTATGTGTTCGAGTCGTTGTAGAGTTCCTTGTAAGCGGCGTGGATTTCAGTCGGTTCCATGTCCTTTCCGAAGTCGAAGAGAGCACGGCCTCTGATTTCAGCATCGGTCAGGTTTACCCCAAACGATTTGGAGAACATCTGCCGGACAACCTCGTTCGAGTAAGCTTCCTCGTCGATACCGGGGTTCTCGATCTTGAGGATGTCCGAGGCGCGGGTGTTGATAGGGACAACAGGGGTTTCTTCTACAGGTTCCTCGTCCAGAAACGTTACTCTCCCTTTGGCAACGGGCTCCTCGTCCAGAAATGTGACAGGCATTGATGCTCTCCAGTTTAGTTAATCTGCGCTCTCCTGCCATTGATTAAAACAATAGTTCCTGCTGGAAGTCCAGCTTTGTCTGCCTCTTCTGCTGACGTGAAACTTTGTAAGGCAGGTGCCGGAGCCATCTCCTGTCGTCCGAATCTATTGACCAACACTCGTCCTATATCAAAAGCCGTTGCAGGTATACCACCTCCAAAAGTCAGAGGAGTGACAGCCTTCGCCGCCTCTTGAACCGCCTTCTTGCCCTCTATCTCTTTAACTTTAGCGTCGAACGTTCCGAGGAAGTTCTTCAAGAAAGCGTCTCCATACTTTGAGTACTGAGCCGTCAAATCTTTTTTGACAGCCTCTACAGTAACCCCTTCCGGATTCTTTCCTTTGACTACAGATTCCAAATCCACACCCACTCCACCGTAAACAACAACATTATTGTTCAACGCTGTTGTAAAAGCAGCATAATCAGATTTGGGTCGATAAGAAGCCTGCTGTTCAGCATAGGCAACGGCTTGATTCGCGCCATCGATAATATCCTGTCCGCCTTCCATGTCTTGAAGTTTTCCGTCCTTGATTGCCTTGGCAAACTCCTGACGTTTGGTTTCAAAAAATCCTCGCATTCCTTCTGACTGGCCTTTAACCATCCGATCAAAAGCTCGGTTTAATACCAGCATTTGAGCGTGTTTATCCCGTTGGATTTCGTAATCCCTCTGAGAAAGTCCGACCATGGTTTCAGGGTTCTGAATAGAGATGTCATCTAAAAACTGAGAGTATTTTTTCGGATCTTCCATAATTTCCGCAACAGCTCGTTGGGACATCCCCCCAAGAACATCATACATTTTATCGTAGTCAAGAGCTATGCCGTTGGCAATCTCTCCGTTATTCTGTGCCATTCGTTCCGTGATCTCGGAGATAACAACATCCGCACCTGTAACGGCTTGGGACATGCTCGCTTTGAATCCTTGATACGCAGCGAGGGCCTGCGCTCTAACGGAGGGGTCAAGACGGTTGATCTGTTCAATCATAGCCTGAGAGGAATCCTCTCCTGTCCGAAGTTCCTCTTCCAGTCCTTTGACATTAACGTCTAAAGCCCGGAGTTGTTCAACGAGTTCAGCACCCGCGGCTTTAACATTATTTTGAGCGGTCACAGAGTCATTACGGACTTTATTCAGAGCGGCAGACAGTCTGACGTTCTCTCGTTGTTTAGACTCTCGAGACGCAGTAGAAAGAGGTATCAATACTGTTCGAGCGGTTCCATCTTCAACAGTTCCTTTAATCCCTTGTACCGCCGTTTTGTTTGCCTCTATCTGATCGGTCGCGGCCTTGACATTTACCTCGTCGGCTTTAGCCGAGGCTCCTTTAAGGAAGGAATCATAGGCACGATCGAGCATAAACATTTTCTGTTTTGGCCCTGCTTTTTTAAACTCTGGCATCTCGGCGATAGCGGCGGTTACTCCGGCAAACGCAACAGGCTTAGGCACACCGTTTGCCCAGGCTTCGACGCCTCCGAGTACAGCTTTTCCCATTACGGAAGGGCTTACCGCTACGCTCACTTCAACGTTATCCGGATCGTACCCAGCGGCTTCTTCTTCTGCCGTTAGTAATCCGTTCGTTACGAGAGACTGCGTGGCAACCTTCATCACCATTGGTTTCGAGTTGATTGGGTCTTGAGGGATACCTAATCTGGATGTAAATAAAGTTGAAACCTCTTCGGCAACAATACGGGCTACATTCGATCCGGACGCGCCTTCGATTTGTTTTCCGTACTTTTCTAGCGAGCGGGTGATTTCATTGGCTGAAACTACTTTCCCGTTTTGGGAAATACCGAAAGAGTTTTTAACCACGCCATTCTCGTCCTTGGTCTGTAGGGCAATCCATCCTGTTTTACCGTTGACAACATCCGACCCGAGCTGGATAAGTTCCTGCGGCTTTAGGGCTTTCTTTCCGTTAAAAGCAAGGGCCTCTTCTGCGATCGGAATAGCGAACTCCGGCAAGGCTGTGCGTCGAACATCCGGAACCCTATACCCCTTATCCTCTTCCTCCATACGCTCATCGAAGGTTGATTTTCGAGGGCTGAAATCTAAAGCTCCATCTTGGGTGCTGGGGTCGGCACTCTGATACGGGTCGATCAAGCGTAGGTTGTCTGTTTCGTCCATAATAAAATCCTTTTAGAAAGCTTTACCGAGGAGCTAACACTTGCCGTCTGCGAGCTTCCTGCTCTGCTGGATTGTTGACAAGGGAGGAATAAGACCTTGTCTGGAATTTAGAATTGTACTCCTGCCAGTTGGCTTCTTCAAGAGCCATGTTCTGGTTAAACGTTTGCTGTTCCCGCTCCATTGCCAGTCTCGCTAAATCGTTCTTTGCGTTCATTAAGCCGAGAGATGCCTTTAGAGCATCTGAATACCCGGACATTACAGTAGATGCCGTTCCGAGCAAAAGTCTTGAAGATTGATCCGTCAATCGCACAATCGCATCGTATGCAATGTTCATGGTCTGGTTGTTTATCTCCGTGCCTTTTAAGGCCGTATCTACAACACTTTTAGAGTAGTCCTTGTACAGAGCAGATAGACCTTGCTGGGCTTGGGACACTAATCCGGTCGTCATGGTCGATACCATATTTCTCCGAACGGCAGATCGGGTGTCACTTCCAGCGGAACCAAGGTAGGCGTCCATCTCAAGGGCGGCTTTCTGCGAGGATGCCTGTACCATGTTCATTACATCGTTGCGGGTAGATTCAAAAGAGTTTTTAAGCTCTCCGGTTAGTGCTCCAATGTCCAGCATACTCTTCTTAGCTGTATCTTTAATTGAAGAGATTTCTCCCCCGATCGTCTGGAGCATCTTATCAGAATCGCCTTGGAGTTTTTGGACATATTCTGTATTTTGCACATACTGATCGAGTCCGGCCTGTGTGCCGTCCCCTCCCATGCTAAACACGGCTTCGGCTTTTCTTTGGCTCTGTTGCTCTGCTGCCGCTGCTAAGGAGGCGCGAGCCGCCGCCTGTCTCTCTTCTCTTGTAGCCATATCGAATCTCCTTATGAAAGTGTTACGGATTTAGTCAGACCCGTGGTTGCGTTATAGAACTTTAATACCCCTGAATCAAGAAAGAAGTAAGACCGCTTGCCTGCCCCTCTTTCTGTGTTTGAAACAATTCCAGCCAGAGCCAAATCTTCCACATCTGACAGGGCTTGATCACAATCCCGAGAGAGTTCTCCGATACTGCCGTACTCCGACTTTAATCTGTTCATAATCCTCTTTAGGTTTTAGATTCAAACAACCGTTCAAATGCATTTATCTTAAAGGCCGTGCTGGAATATCCCCGTAGCCGGAAGCCGTGGGTGTAACCGTACCCTTGTCGAAAAGGTACTACGACTTTGGATATGGTTGGGGTTATAGAATGAGAAGTAGACTGTACAGGTGTTTTATTTAAATCAAGATACTGGTCAACATATAACTTTCCTGTCATTCCGATCAAGTCAAAGTGGATAGTCCGAACCCTGTGCAGGTATTGAGGAGAAGAGAAATCTGTCCATTTAATCCCGTAGTCGAAAGGGATAATTCCCAGCAAGCAATAATCATCTGTTGAAAACAACGTCAGATCGAGCTCTGCATCGAAGGTCAACTCATATTCAAATCCTCCGTTGTCTGTAACAGCTTCTACCATATACTGCCGATAAGCTCCTCCGGCTGCTGGATAGAATGTTGCAACACTCCCTTCTGCCCAAGAGACAGCCGCTGTGCCTTGAACGGTTACAACCTGCCCTGCTATCCCTGTAATTAGACACTCGAAAGCTGTTCCGGTCAGACCATCCGTAGCTCCTTCGTGTATAAGAACCTGCCCTGTTCCGGCAGAATAGTCCCCGCTGGTTCCGTGGTATACACTAAACGATCCGTTATCGTATCCGGTAAAGAGCGCATTACAGTCGACCATAGAAAACGGGGAGCACATATAATTCCCCTCGGAAATATAGAGTCCGTAATTATTGTGGGTATCTGTGCCAAGCGGCATCACAAACTCGTACCGCTTATCGACAGGGTTGTAGATGCCCTGTATCTTATAAGCGTATAGTTTGTTTACGTCCTGTAAAAAGTTTCGTGCTTTGTAGGCGGTCACGGAGGACACCGCAACACCATCCGTTATGGAGATCCCTTCTCCGTCAAAGAAAGCGACATACGCCCCGTTAGAGCAGATACTATGGGGAGCGTCAAAAAACACCCTATCTGTGATCAGTTGAGGGGATGACCCCGGTTCTGCGGTGTTCTGTCTCCACACTGACCCAGAGCAAAATGCTAAAGCGTTTCTGCCGATAGAGGATATTCCAATGATTCGGTCGCCGATGTCATAAACGTTTACGGAACGGAAGCGGTGAGGGTTTTTGTAATCCGAGAAATATAAGCCGTAGTCCGCAACTACTTCGTAGAACGGGGTGGCCGCTGTATTGTTGCCTTTATATAAAGCAGCCAGCCCAATACGGTCGTTGTAAATGTCAACCCACGACACTTGAGTCTTCCCCGCATTATCATCCGTGAAGTTAAAAAAGGCATCGACCATCCCCTCTGTGAAAAGTGAAGCAGTCCCTTGGACATAGTTCGGAGTTATCGTCAGCTTCATCGTCGTATCCGAAGCGTTGGCAACTCCTGCATTGTTCTCTATTTCAAACCAAGTCAGGTCATCCGCAACTCGTAATATGCGAGCTTCTTCAATGTCGTTCTCTCCGGTATTTTCCGAGTCCGTGATCGTTACATAACTGCCAACAACCGCCTCTGTAATAACCAGAGCCGACCCGAGGGTAAAGCGTAGGATGCGAGCCGTTAAAGCGTTCGTGTAATCATCATCCACCACAGTTACAGCTACTGCGCTGTTTGCGGCTCCGGAAGCTTCTATAAGTTGAGTCGTTCCGACCCACTGAGCCGTACCGATCTTGCGGTGCTGAACCCCTCCGCCGCAATATAAAACATCTCCGATGTTGTGACACCATGAGGCGTTCGGGGGAGGGAACATGTCTCCGGCAAACGTTTCCCCGCTAGACACAGGTGCCTTTAACTCAAAGGTAGTCGTGGTGTTATCTCGAATTGTTCCGGCCAGATAGAAAACAGAAGTGCCTAAAGCAGAGGCGGAAGCCATCTCTGCGGCATAAACTAAACGAGCCGTACACTCCGAAGAAAGAAGCTGGTATCTGTCTCCGGTAGAAAAAGTCAGCGATCCAGAGAAACTCAATCCTTGAGACGTGTTTGCTGTAACCGTATCTGTCTCTCCAGTCTCTACGTTTTTAACGGCATAGCCTACCCATTGATTTGATGTCCATGACTGAACATCGTCTGTCAAGGTTCCAGTAGTGTCTGCCGATGCCTGTCCGCAGAGGTGAACTCGTTTTTGAGGATGTACAGGAACTGTAAAATTAAAGGACTTGCTGGCTCCTGATGGTTGTTTCGGAACAGAGGGCATCGTCTGATTTCCGTAGATCGGGAACCCTCCGGCAGATATGTTCGTATTTACAGGAACCACAAAAATAGAGTAAAATTTGCTTGCATCTAAGGTGCCTGTACCCTCGGAGGCATACACGGGCTTCTGCCAGTAATTGAACCAGTCTTCAAATCCTAAATACCCGGAGACTCCGTTGACCGGATGGATATACCGAGGACGGTCATGTCCTTCAAAGATACACACCTGCTCTCCGACCTCGGCATAACTCTGAGGGTATGGACTTTTATCGTTTATGGATTCGCTCATAGTCTCTTCCACGATTTTGTAAACGTGACGGTCAGACTGTTACCTCCTGCAAATACCTGATCAGTATCCCACAACAGTCGATAGTCGTAATAGGCATTTGTCTTTTCTAAAATACCAATAGTCCTCCACGCAATGTCTGTAAATTGCCCCCCATTAACACTTATCGTCATCGTCTTTTTAAACGACCCGAGACTGTAACTATCTGTTATTGCGTTTTGGATGTACTCTGTTACTGCCCCTGCATCCGTTGTAACCGTAATAGCAGAAGCGTCGTCGGACACAACCCCTCTCACGTAGTAAGTAGATCCTGACCGTTCAGACAGGTGAAGTGGCTCACAGCACCAAGAATGGGCAGAGTTTGTTGTAGCTGGGGCGGAGGATGCTCCAGCCGCCGTAATCTCAGAACAACTCCGTCCTCCGCTGTAGTTTGCAATAGCTCTACATCCTATGCGGCTTGTTGCATCTTCCAACACCCCTGTAATCGGAGCAGTAAGCGTTTGTGTTGTGCCGTCTATAACTACCGTTAAGATATGGAGGTTCGTCATAAAACCCTCCGCAGGAATAACGATAGGCTCAGCCAATAAGAGACGAGAGAATAAGGAGGATAATTCGGTAGGAGATAGTCCGATTTCTGTAATCGTTGCCCCTGATGGATAACTGGCGGTACTCTTTCCTGTTCGTTTATACTCAAGGGTCATGATAGAACCCGCAGTGGCCGTAACGAATCCGTTGTTAGCATCGTATACATTTGAAGCCTCGACCTGTGTTGTAAGCGCAGTCTGTTCTACGTTATACACAAGGGCCGCCTGAGATCCGATCGATTGGGATTCCGTAGCTTCAACCTCAGTTCCGCTTGTGTAAGAGGCAACTGTCGCTTGAGACCCGTCTGCGAATTTAATCCACCGGCCAACATCCGCGATCGTAAATGTCCCGACTGTAGCGGTTATCGTAGTTCCTGTCTGGGATGCTGTAATACTCCGGCTTGTTGCCGTAGTGCCTGTGCCTATTCTCATCCACCGAGTAACCTCTGAGTAGTAATAACTGGCGAGGTGGTCAAGCCCAGCATCCGTAATCATGTTCTTGATCGGAGGGTATTCTTTACACAGTGTCCCGTCTTTATGGAATGTTTTAATGTGATGAGTTACAGATAAGCCAATGGGCGGGGTTTTAAACTCTTTTTTAACCATAAATAACTCCTAAGTAAATGTTCCCTCAATCCCTACGCTCATGGTCAAGGCTTCTACAGGCTCTCCGTATACTCCCTCTACGTCAACACCCATCGAAACACCCTCATCCAGTACACCAAATTGACCCTTAACGTCAACAGAAACATTCAAAAGATCGGCTTCTTGGAAGTATCCTGAAATACTTACCCCTACCTGCATTGAAACACGCAGCGCAGGAGGACTCTTCGCAAACGTAGGAACTACTGTATCGTAAAATACCTTGCTTCCTGTCGATACAAGAACGTATCGAAGAGTGCTTTTGGCTGATAAAATACCGGAGTCCGTGCTGGCGTATTCCGTAAACCCTTCTCGGGGCTTGAATACGTTTTCGTCTGTGACTACGTTCAAAGACATCTGGATCGTATCACCTCGATACAACTCCCCTTTACTGTTGTCCATGCCTCCCCATACTCCCTTTTTATGGGAGAACACGTTAGCAGAATATGTCTTTGATTTTCCCATTACGGTATCAAACTCAAATAAGGGTTTCTAACAACAGTTACTGTGTCTGATGTAACAAAAACACCGTCCACAAAAAGCTCTACATAATACGATCCAACCGGCACAAGCTTATAAAAATATCGAACATCGCTTCCGTAAGTTTGTCCATGCACAGTGTACAGCAGCGTTCCGCCTTGCGTATTATAAGCATACACCGTGGCCGGTTCCGTCCCGGCTGAACTGACGTTCCACAACTGCCCTACATTTTGCGTTTTTTCTGAGCGTCTTATCACATCGTATAGTTCAAAACCGATAGGTGCGGCCCCTCCTATAACTCTTTGTGCCGCATAATAATCTGCCTCAGAGACTTCTATAATGCAGAGACCTCCTGTGTTATACGGAAAAGACTCCCCGATAAAACGCACACCTGTCTGATAGAATTTCTCAGCGAGAACAATAAACGAAACTGTATCGTCATCCTCTACGGCTATAAAGTATCTCTCTGCTGTACCTTCCGTATCTGGGTCTGTAGGAAGTTCGGGGAATGTTATATTCGGAATGAAAGAAATCCCCTCCGTTCGCTCTAAATTATTGCGAATAAAATCAGAATAAACCCGTGTCCCTGCCGAAATGAGTTGTTGTGTGATCGTCTTTTTTCCAGAGACTACGGCCCCCTCATACTCCTCTTTCTTAACAAACCCAGGACGAGGAGAGAGTTCCCGCAAGCGTGAAGGGAATAAATTATCCGACGCTTCGACAAACTCCTGAGATACCATCTGAGAATTTTCAGCATTGGCAGTTCCTTCAAACCGAACTGTTTCTTCGGTTTTTACTCGATAGGGGCTGTATGTCTTGAAGCTCATGGGCAATCATATCGTCTAAAACCGGCGCCTGAAACTCTCTTCGATCGAACAGAAAACGCTGAATTAGAGAAACTGTTCTTCGTGGTTTTGAAACTATGCCGATCCAGTTCTCTGTTCTTTGCCATAATAACCGCAGCGTCTAATCGCTGAGCGTCTACCTCGTATTTGTTGGTCATCAATGCCTGTTGCAAGGCAATCAGAGCCACCGATTGAGCGCAGGGAATTAGCAAGAGGGAGTTATCCGAATACACAAGAGGATGTTTTTTCTGGTAGTGAACAGTGACGTTCCCTTCGTAGACCTCGTTGGTCGGGGTTTTCAGTAAAAACCGTTTCGTTCCTGCCGGATTAACCTGCGCCGTCCCTGAGCCTGTCGCAAGGGGAACTACTGGGCTGACTACCGCTGTCGAAGCTCCCACTGAGACCACCTCAAAAAACTCATCACACCCTGCAATCATAACCCGCTTGCCTACGTCTGCGGCTGCAAAAAAGGTTCCAGATGTTTTAGCCAGTACCCCGCTCCCTAACACATAGTCTACAGCGTGGCTGGCTTCGGCGGTATCCCACGCCGGATAGGGCGAGATTGTATAGCCGATCATCCCGCCCTTGTCCTGCGTTACTACATCGTTATTAAACTCAAACCTGAACGCAGGGTACCCTGTAGTCGTTTCCGGATAAACTTCCGTAATCTCCCGGCACCGAGCCGGTTCAGTAAAGATGCCGGAGGTTACTGCCACTGTCTTCGTATCAAAAAGTTCGGAGAAGTTTACGGTAGATTCGCATTCCGTAATGGCATATTGGATGAAGTTCTCGAATACCTCATCAATCGAGTCGTCTTCAATCCAATTCTTCAACATCTGGCGGATACTTTTAAGTGTAGTCATAAACAACTCTCCCTATAAAAAAGGCGGCACAGTCCTTATACCGTACCGCCTTTCAACATACAACCAGAATGGACTTATTTCATGGATTGTAATTCGATGATCAACTCGCCTTTGGTTTTGCGGAAGTCCTTAACCGATCCGCCTACCATCTGAGCCAGTACTTTGTGATCAAGAGCCATCAGCTCGTCAAGTTTTGCGCCTGCACCCTTTGCCGAGGTATTACGAGACTCTACTTCATCAAACGCGATTCGGTAATCCTTGCGTCCTCGCAGATAGGCAATGGCCATGGCTTCGATAGGATCGGCTTTATTCAGGCTTAACACACTGCCAACCGAGGCAAACCGCTGAATCTGTTTCGCTGTGTCCTTAGTCGCAGGGGAGAGGGTGATAGAAAATTCTTGATTGCGATTATCCTTCCAGAAGAACGTTACCTTATTGGTCTTTTCTTCTTCGACAACGGGAGGGTCTTTTGGAGCGGGAGGGTCTTTTGGAACGGGAGGGTCTTTTGGAGCAGGTGCTTTTGCGGCTGGTTTATTCGCAGCACCGGGGATTACTCGTTCGATATTTTTAGGTAAGACGATTTCGGGGTCTACTGGCTCGCTCATATGATTCTTTCAGGTTAAGTTAAAAGGAGAGGAAGGGGCGATGGTCGTCCCCTTCCCCATGGAGAAGTTATTGAATTGCGATTTCTTCGATCTGCATGTAATACGTCGAGGTAGCCCAGACTGCGGCTGTTCCGGTGATCTTTAAAATATCACCAGGCATCAGCACAAACTGTGGGCTCGCTACGGTATTCGTCGCAGGGGCTAAAGGAATCACGCTATTCATAGGGATTACGGCCTGTGCGCTACTGGTCAGTGCAGACCCTGTATACACCGTATAAACGGGTGCGCCAGAAGCTGGAGTGACCGTAATCACCGGAGTATTCGTCGTAGCCGCACCGGTCGTGTGAACGAACAGAATAGGCTTCGTGATGTGTCCGGACTTGGCCGTAAATTGAACAACGTTAGTAACCGCTGTAGACAGCGGAGCCACACGAACGGTATCGGCGGCTTGCACTACGACACTCAGGCCGAAGGCTACGATTGCGAGGATCATGAACTTTTTCATAGAGGTCTCCTTTAAAAGACGGGCAGGTAGCGTCCCTGCCCTTTGGTTGGTTAGGCGAACGAGATCGTTCTGTGCAGGCTTGGGTGTTTCAACATCAGCGCGATGGAGTCGGACAGCTCATGTTTTTCAACACGGTATTCGTCTTTCGGCACTTCCCGCCAAGCGAGGTCAAACCCTGTCATCTTCTTCATACCGATGTTCGGCATATCGAGCAGGTAGCCCTGTTTGCCAACATTGTTCGGGTAGAAGCTGTGCTTATCACAGACCACGTTCAGGATACCGCCGCCATCTAACTGAACTGTGGTCATCAACGCCCCGAGGGTCTTGTTGAACACTGGAGTTCCGTTCGTGGTGTAGTGGTTCCACACGATGTTGTTGATTTTCGAGTATCCGTACTGCGAAAGAATCAACATCTTCTCCATCGAAGAAGAGGTCGGTACAAACGCGGCATTGAACACTTCGTTCAGCTCTGCCCAGTCAAGGCCATTGATCGAGAGTTCGGCATCGGTCGTGATGAGCTGTTCCAAACCGTCCGTATGGTAAGCCGCCGCCGTGGTCACACCCGCCGCAAAGCTGGCATCCAAGGATTTCTTGGAATGACGAATCAGCGCGTTCATTTTTCGCATCAGGTCGAGCGTTTGCTTAGCGTACTGTGCGGACAACTGACCGGCACCGTTGAGCATATTCGTTGCTTCCTGCAACTGCGTCGAGCTGATCGACTGAGAAGCGAAAGAAACGAACTGATCTTTCTTGGTCGGCAAGCTGGCAATACCGTTTTTCGGTGCGCCGCCGTCTTCCAATACCGCAGGCAGGATGACGATGAGGTCTTCATCCAAAATAGCCGCAGCGGTCGTGCCTTGGTATCCGCGCTCGAACTCAAAACTGGTAGCCGAGTTAGCAGAAACGACGAGCATGTTCTCACCGGTACGGGCAACGTGAACAACCTGTCCGACTACAAGCAGAGCATCGTCCACAACAAGGGTGGCTTCTGCTGGATTTGCTTCGGCTCCGTTAATCGTGGTCGTCACTGCGTTCAGGTCGTCTTCAAAATACCAGAACTGCGGTTGCATTGCATCTGCTTCACGGGCAAGCAGGGAGAGGATTCGGTACAAAACCGAATCTTCCGAGTTCAACATATAGAAATCGGGATTGACATCGTTTACACGAAGCAGGTCGTTGCCTACGGTTCCGGGAACCGGAACGGCGATTCCACTCGTTTGAGTGGTAAAATTTGCGTTAATAATGGCCATGATACTCTCCTATTTATCCAGCTTTCAACGCTGCTAAACGATCCGCAATGGATGCGTTCACAACGCCTTCGGTCTGGGTTGGTTTCTTTTGTGGTACACTCGAAGTTCCCAAACCAGCAGGTCGCAGAGTCGGAACTCGCTGAGAATCAACTACTTTGGTTTTAGCCAAGTAGAGATCGAGCTGTTCGGCCACTGACAGTTTCGCCTTCTGTTGCGGACGGCGGAGAGTTTCCTGAGCTTCCGTAGTCGTTGAACCGAGTACCCGTGCATAGAAAGCCGCTCGACCTTCTTCGGTCTTAACGAGAGCCTTGGCCTCAGCCGGTAAAGCTTTCATTGCTTCGTCCGCCTTCGTCCAGTCCTCGTCTGTAAACGCCTGTTCTCGCTCCGTGTTCTCTCGCTTCCAGTCATCCTCCCCCTTTGGAGGGTTCGGATTCTGCGGAGGCACATTTTCCGTCTTCTTCGATTCTTTAAATTGTTCGAGGCTGGTTTGCAGGGCGCTAACCGCCGTGCGAAGCGTTCCGATCTCGGTGCCTTGATTTCCCTTGATCGCTTCTAAATCCTTGATCTGTTTTTCTTTTGCGGCAATAACCGCTTCCTTCTCGGCGATCGCCGCTGCTTTTGCGTCCGCCGCGATTTTTGCTTCGAGTGCTTCAAGGGTCGTAACCCCCGCCGCCGCTAATCTTTCTTCCAGTGTCATCTACTTCCCTCAGTTTCGCACAATGAATTGAATCCGTTGTCCAGCCTCTCGGACTCCTTCTTCTTTTCCATTCTGTTGTGGATGTTTTTAATCTCAAAATCGAGCTTTTCAATCGCTTTTTTACAAGTATCTGCGTCAAAGTCAAGAAGAATGTCAGAACAAACTTTTCTTGCTTCTTGGCATCTTGCGAAAAGGATAGCGTTTTCCGGGGATGCAGAGTCGTACTGTGTTATATAACTATCTCGTTTGGCCTCTATCCGCCGTACTAACGCTGTTGCAAAATCTTTGGTCTGCGGTGCGTGGATAAACGCAATCGCCTGTTTGTAAATCTCCCGCCGTAAAGCAAGAGCTTCGAGTTCGGCCTGATCTTTCCGGAAGTCGGCCATTATAAACCTCCTCCGGCCTGAGCCGCGCCGCCCATCATCGCCTGCGCTCCCTTATCCATTCCCTGTCCAGCCGCTGCCGCTTTCGCCCGCTGCTCTGCTTGCATCCGAGCCTGTAACTCGGCTAGTTGTTGCTGTTCAACTTCCGGAGACGCCTTGAGCCGGTTGAATTTCTCACGGTCTCCGGTAACGTCTGCAAGCGCAGCCACCTGGTCAATCTTCGGATTGTCTTTATAGACCTGCATATACAACGCCATATCCATAGACCGGTCGGCTGGAGTGCTGTGGAACTTCTCATCAAGGGAGACCGTTGCCATAAATCCGTGTTGCAGGTCTTTGGCCGTGATGGTCTTCTCAACGTAGGAGCTGGTCAACTCGTCTTTGTAAATGTATTTGTCGTCCTGTCCGATAATTTGAGACATCAAGATCACATTGTTGACGATTGGTTCGAGCCACGTATACTGCAATACACTACAGGCTTGCTTAGCTCTGGCTTGGGTGGTCTGTAAGAAACTCTCGAATGCCCCTCCCCCGCCTCGCATAACCCCTGCGGTTCCTCCGCCTTGGAGATTCATCGGCTGGCCGTTAGCTAAAGCGATCTGCTGTTCCAATCCTCCCGACAGCGCAAACATGCTCTGGTCGATCTGCGGCCCTTGGATAACAGCAACGGCGTCTCCCGCCGCTCCGTAGGCATCAAACTGAGCGTATGGTTCCACCTTCTGGCTCTCGTCCCGAATCGTTAAACGGTTTACAACTGTAGCAGGATGGAGCTTATAGCTCATCATATCCATGAGGGCGTTCTGTAAGATGTTGGCCCCCTCGGTTGCGTCGAAACTCGATCCGACATCCCCCATCGTATACCAGTTGTTTCCGTCCGGATTGGCTTTGGCTACCACGATCGGGCAGCGTAAAGTCTGGAGCTTGTCTTTGATGTGGTAGATTACCGTGCCGTCTGCCGTAATCCAAATATGCTCGCGTTTAAAATAACATTTCAAGACCGGTACGATGACCGGAGAACTCTCGGCAAGGCGCATCCGTTTCTGGATGTCGTTGAGTTTACGGATATTCCGAATCGTGTTGTCGGTGTTCCCGAACTCTCCCATAACCCACCAGATCGGGAAGTGTGCTAAGGATGTCTTACCCTTGCGCGTCTCGGTGATGATCGCCTTCGGGTCACCCTTAAGACTCCTTACTTCGTTCAGTTCGTCGAGGCGGAACATCTCCTCGAATACATCCTCACGGATACCGTCGAGGTGGAATACGCAGCTAGTCTCCTCCGGAGTTCCCCCGTCAGGAGTCGGGATGACCGAACGCCAGTCGATATACTTATACTGAATGACTTCTTTAGGCGCACCCAGATCCATCTTCCGGACTTCACGCATCTCTTCGCCTGCAAAAATCTGATTGGTAATCGTCTCGACAGGAGTAACGATCTCGGTCGTAACTTGTCCGTAACCGATATTGAGCTTCGCGCAGTCTTTCAACGTCAGAAGTCCCTGTTGTTTCAGGTTAATTTTATTCTGAACGAGATCGTCGTAATAGTTCTGGACAGCAAGAACCTGCTCAAAAGACATTGGAACGGTCGGCTGGATCGTAACTAACCCGCTCTTAGGGAACAGGTAGTTCATAAAATTGGGAAGAGCCTGTTCGACCGCGGTGCGGAAATACGGCAGGAAGATTTGCGAGAAGGTTCCCCAATCATCCGGGAGCTGGCACTCGTAAGCGGCCTGCATCTTTTCGAGCTTCTTTAATTTGGGCAGAGCTACGGCGAAACTCTCATCGAAGATAGAGCGCACACGCTCACAAATCAATTTATCTGTATCGGATTGTCGTTGTTCTGCATACGCCATAAGAGAAGGCTCCGTTTTCTCGAACCGTAATTCTACGAGACAGCGTTGTCAACCGTTTTCTTCAAAACATACACGTACCGCCCTGCGGACTTTTCAAAGCAGTAGAATGAATCCGTATCTCTATCCGCACAGCGTTTGTGCTTCTGGTGTACCTTCCGGCGATTGATTACCGGCGATTCCATGTTCTTCCCGAGGTAGCCTTTTCCGGAGGCTTCCCCGTAAAAGGCGTTTCGTTTATCGTCGTAGACGTCCAGCCTCTCGCGTATCGTACTCATATCCGTCTCCATCCTCCCTGTTTCTTGCTTCTTAAATCCATGCCCCCTCCTCCGAGCATCGGTCGGGTCTCGACTGTTGGAGATAGTCGACCGCCCCACGTAGGGTCGGACAGCAGGGGCTTTCTGATCGAATTGTTCTGAATAATGCCCGTTTCCCAAGCCCGTACAAGCGTGCGAAGGGCGTCTGCCGTGTTGGACGACTTATCGTGTTCAGGAACTCCTGTGCCTACTCCTGCGCTGTTTGCTTTCTGGTGGTAGGCAGCGAGGCGTTCGAGCGGGGCGTTGACTTCCTTGCTCCAATACGTGTACTGCCAGCAGCGACGGCAGAGTTCGATGTCGTTGTTGATACTCCCGCCCCGTTGGACAGGGATAAAATTGATTCCCCGTTCCTTGGCGTAATCGAGGTTCGTCTTGGAACCGTGTCCGGCCTGTCCTTTGGCGATGTCCCACGGCGCGTAGTGTCCTCCGTACCAATACCCCTGAGAGTTTAGAATCTGAGCGTAGTCCGCCCACTCCTTCCCGACGCTTTCGTGGTAGCCGATGAAATTCCAGACCTTCGGTTTAGGCAAGTCGTCGTTCGGGAACTGTACGAACCAGATCACCATGGCGTCCGTGGATTTATCCGCCGTCCCTTTTCCTAAATCCCAAAACGTAAACACCGGCAGGTTCCGGTCGTAGGGTAGGTTCAGTTCGGTGCGACCCTCCCCCTTCGCCGTGGCGTACTGCGTGTCGTAGTATCCGAGTTCGGCTTGAACAACCGGCTCGTTTAGAAACTCCTGACGGGCGAGGCGCAGAGAAACCAGTCCGCTGTCGATATCATCTTGAACATTAAAAATTTTGCCGTAGTTCGGCGAGGTCTTCCCTATTTTTGACAGCAACTCAGGATTGATATTGTACCCGCTCCCGACCCAGCAGTAGCACTTCGTCTGGTGCGGACGGAGCCACTGCGAGAACCAGTCTGGATGGTTTTTATTGGCTTCGAGCATCTTCCAGAGCTGATTATCCTTACCCATGAGCGTCCCGTTCGCCCGAAAGGTCGCGTCGGATTGCCGCAGGATGGGGGCAAGGAAACCTGTAACCTCTGGCTTATGACGGGAAAACTCGGACATCGTATAGGATTTCCCCCCGAGACCGACGAAGGCATCGTCGTCCGTTCCCCCGAGCTGGATACGGGAATCGTTCTTCGGCAGGATGATGCAGGAGTCCTTCTCCTTGTAAATCGGGTTGAGGGACTTCGGAACAATCCACTCCCAGAACGGCTTTGTAGTTCCGTTGTAGGTGAACTGTTCCTTAATGACCACGCGCTCCGCCCAGGCGCGAGTGGGGAACAGGTAGTAGTGAACCCCTCCCTGCTCAATAGCGTCTTGCAGGGTCATGCCGAAGTCCGTTACGTCCTTACCTCCTCGGCGATGGATCGACTTAATCTGCCGCTTAATGCCGAGAGATCGGGCGTACCAGGCAGAGAGCTGGTACCACGTAGGTTTTAGGAAGGGGAGTATCACGGAGTATTCTCCTCCTCGATGAGAGCAAGTTCAAGAGTGGCCAAGGCGTTCCAAGCAAGGTGAGCCTTGTGCCGGAGATTGGATTCCTCGTCCGT
>JACCDR010543956.1_pt1 | contig 22583 bp, 33 predicted proteins | sample 7446431 | NCBI WGS metagenome assembly JACCDR01 (sample SAMN15323443, study PRJNA562643) | freshwater metagenome | isolation source: river surface water | place: USA:Blue River Watershed | collected 2017-08-17 | reverse complement strand
CTCGGAGGGGCTCGAAGCCGTCATCGGCATCTGCCTGGCACAGGCCGACTTCGCCCGGCCGCGCTACCGCATCCATGCCGCCCTGACCCGAGACCCGCGCGTGGTCGGCGTCGCGGGTCTCACCCTCGACCTCCAAGGCAGTGCTGTGGCCGTCTCGGCCCAGTTGTCCGTCAACGGGCTCGAGGACGACGTCGCCGTCAGCGTCGCCGCCTAGCCCTCGCCGAAAGGACCCTCCTTGCGCCCCCGATCCATCACCCTCGCAGCCTGTCGTGCCCTCGCCGCGCTGTCCTTGTGCGCCTTTTGCGGCCAATGCGACCAGCTCAGCCAGTTCATCCAGGGATTCGGATACACCGAGTTGCGCCCACCCTCCGTGCTGCTCACGCCGGGCGCCATGGTGGCAGTCAAGAGCTGGCATCCGTTCCGGGCCATTCCCATATGCACCGCCGAGGAGTCCCTCGGCCCCGACCTGGCACCCATCCGATCGGCCACCGCGCGCTCCAGCGCCGTCCGACAGCGCCAACTGGGGTTCAAATTCAACGCCAATGCCTTCGACCAGGTCCGCACGGACAATCGCTACACCAATCTTTCCGGCCTCCAGGTGAGCCTGGTCAATCCGAGCATCCTCACCCTGCGTGACACGGACATCGAGCGTTACATCGGCCGGCGTAGCCCGGACTGTGCCACCGCCGTGGCCCGCCGCGTGGCCAAGGGCGACACCGTCACCATGATCACCAGCGTCCTGATGGGGGACATGAGCATCAAGGCCGAGTGGAAGAAGGACGTGGCCATGGAGGGCAGTGCCAAGGTCCAGGCCCTGCAGAACCTGGCGCTCGAGTGGGGCGTCAATGCCACCAACGTCAGCACCACCCAGGTCTCGGCCACGGGTCTTGTCTGGGGCGTCGTCGATGACCTGTGGCTGGCGGCCCGGACCGTGGACGACCTGGACGAGGGCGCATTCCAGCCGGGGCAGAAGGCCATCACGGTGCCCTATGCCACGCTGAAGGAGAGCGGCAGCGGGAAGGTGTCGATCAATGAGCATCGACCCCCCAAGCCCAGCGCCGGTCACCCCAACGCGCCGCTGCGCCGCCGCAGCCAACCCGGCATGGCTGGTATCTCGCCGGCCGAGCTGATGGACACCCACGCCGACTTGGATCCTTATGTGCCCGGCGCGCTACCGGTTCAGGAGGCACCGGTCCCGCCCACGCCGCCGCAGCAGGCCGAGGCGCATCCGGGCGCGCCAACCCTGGAGCAGACGCTGGCATGGGCCGCCCAGCAGACCGAGGCTTGGCGGATGCAGCTCAGTGCCGCCCCTAGCGTGCCGTCCGCATCTGCTGCGCCGGGCGCTCCTGAGGCGTTGGCGACGCCGGGGGTCCAGCGGACGCACTGAACATCTCCCGCCATCCGGGGGGCGCCACTAGCGCAGACCGAGCCACCGCGCCAGCCTGAAAAGGAACCCCGGTCGCGATTGGGATGAAGGTCGCGCCGCTGAGCGAGCGGTCTCCCTTGCCACCTCCGCTTCTTTGCAAGCCAGATGCAGGGCAATCGCCCGAGCGACGCGCGCCTCGTCCTCGGGGATTCCCTGACTCGCCTGCCGAGACACGTCTGGTTCCTGAGATGGCGACGAGGACGTGGCGTGCTGGGCGCGCGAGATTGGATTCACGGCTCACCTCGCTTCGCGGTGTACGCCCAGCACAGCCCCACCGTAGCGGCCACAGCAGACAATATCCAGACAGAAAGGGCCCGGCGCGAATAGGCCTGGCGATTCGCCCGGGACGCCTGCCAACGCACTAAATCCTCGGCACCTTCGCGATCTCGCCCGCGATTTCGCCTGCCCGAAGAGATGCACGGAATTGGAAGAATTCTTCCTGGTCTTTCAGGGCATTTATTATCTCATCCCTGCTCATGCTGCCAGCGTCAATATCGCCAAGAAGGCGACGAATGAATTCTGCGGTGTGGCGGTAGTGCGCGAGCTGCGCGGCCGACTCAATAATGTCCATATCCAACCTCTTATTCGGCGATTCGAACAGAAACGTCCATCTGATGTTCGTATGTTATCGCACAAAAAGTCAGCAATGTCCACTCCCTCCCAATCCTCTTTCTCGGCCCCGACTGGGCGATATCTTTTTGACGCAATGCAGCATGGACTGGCGCTTGCAATTTCCCGAACAACGTTCTAGGTGCTGCGCCCGCCGATAGGGGCATCGATCAGGAGCGAGCTACTCCATCCTCAGCGGCGAAGCCGCTAGGGCGGGGTAGGTTCATCTGAAAAGGAACGTCACCTTGACAAACGTAGGACGCAACGAATTCTGGATCACCAACGATTCAAGCGGCAGTGGGGAGCAGACTATAGGCGGCGCAATCGTCACGGGATTGGCCGGCCTGGGCGCGGCTGTCGCCGGTGCCTTGACCGGGGGCGATGATGCGGGGCCGACACCGCAGCAAGGAGCGGACGGGGCCATGTCCCAATGGGAGCAATGGGACCGGCAAATGGAATTGAATGACAGGAAAGAACGCAACGAACGATGCAGGAGGAGCCAGCTGATCGGGTGCGCGATCTACATGGATGACAAGTCGTCCCTGCGGAAAATCCACGAGGAAGCCATATCCGATCAAAAGAGCTTCCAGGAGAAAATGAGGACGCGGGCAAGCGATATCCTCTTCGCGAGGTTCGAGCGCATGAGGTCGTCACAGGACCCGTCGGTGGACGACTTCCGGAGATACGCACTGTCGATGCCCCGGGAATTGGTTTGGGAGGACGACCAGGGACGTCGACCCATCCTGCCCCCCAGCATAGAGGAACTAGATTTGGGGTTCGGCGGGAGATATCGATATCGTGGTGCGGTCGGGGGCATGCGCCTGCCGTCGTCGCAGTCGCTGTTGGATGAATATTATCGAGGGATTGCGCGGATCTCTGCCGTCGATTGCCGGGAAGCGGCCGTGATCGTCGCCTGCGAGATAGGCTGTCCGGGAGGTCTCCAGGGATTTGCGAGCCTGAGGTTCGATCCTGCGCAGATTGAATCTCGTGAATCTGGTGCGGAGATGCTGAAGCTGATGAACCAAATCGTGCGACAGCAACGCGGCGGGGCGGGCGGTATGCTTACCAAGGAAGACATGATGGACGGGCTCGCCCGCGAGATCCGTGTCGGGCAGTCAAATCTTCTGACGTGTCTTTCCGGCGCGTTGACGGACGAGATCGCGAGAATCAACCGAGGTCAGGCCGAGGCGGCTGTCTCGCGTTCCATGATCGATGGCGATGCGTTCATGCGGTTGTCGACGGGGCTGGGTCTTCGCGACACGTCCCGCCGCGAGGCCTTGGCACCGCTGCTGTCCTTCTCGTGCGACGATCCCGGGGTTTCCGTCGCCCCTTCCCTTTGCCGGCGGGACGGATCGTCACAGGGGGCTATGAGTGTCCTGAATGGGCGGCGCAATGTGGCGCGGCCGCGTACCTCGACATCCGGCCAGGCGCCGTTACGACATCAATCGCTTGCACAAAGGGCCAAAGAATGGCTGGACGACGATGGATGGCTGCAGGTGGGGGAGCGCATATCGGAGGCGGCCCTAGGGTACCGGGTCACCGAAGAAACGAAAAAATCCTGGAGTACCTGGGAGGAAGTGGGCGAGCAGATTTCTTCTCGCGTCAATGAGCCGCCGGGAGCGAAAGACAATCTTATACGTCAGACGGCCCACTACTATGCTGTGTGTTGGGCGAAGGCGAAAGCGGAGGAGTCGCCCACCCAGTGCATCGACGTCTTCAAGGAGCACGCCTGGGATGGCACGAAAAACGCCTTCCGGGCGATGCTTGTCAACAAGGCCGCGCGGGTGGCGTCCAAGAACACGGGCAGGGCCGCGCTGTTCGGCGCCCTATATGACACGATCTCAGGCGTCCTCGACGACCCAAGGTGTGTCGATGCGCGGCAAACGGACAGGGTGGACGTCTGCGTGAAAGAGATGTATGAGTCCGTGCAAAGCTTATTGGGCGAGGGGGAACCATGAATCATACGCGAGCCATTTTGGGAATGATGATGTTGACCATGTTGGGCGGGTGCGAAAGGCTGGCACGTGAGCGCCATGAGACCAACCTAAGAATTGGGCAGGGCATCCACGATTTGTTCGAACGGACGAGGTGTCGGTGCTGCGCGGATAATCAGGCATGCAAGGGGGTGGATGATGCGCAAGATTAGACATGCTGTCTGGTTGATCGTTTTCGTGGGCGCGGCAATACCCAATCAAGGCCATGCCGCCGCATCCGATGAGCTTGCAACGTGGCGGAACAACCGCCAGCTTATGCGCCTGAGGGACGCGTACATCGAGCAGGAGATAGATTTCCTCGAGGCCTTCAGTGACGCGACGCAAAGCCAACACCTGTCCGTGCCGGAATGGCGATGTTCCGTGGCCGAGAACACCTTCGCTGCGCACGCCAACGCGCCGTGGCTGAAGGTGCACCTGCCCGAGAAGGTCCGCCAGCTCATGGGTATGCGTATGGCGTGGCAGCGTGAGGTGATACACTTCTATTGCCTGGGTATCGAGATAACCGACGAGTTCGACCCCATCCGGCACCAACAGAACCACGTGCAATTCAAGGTGCAGCGGTACGGGTGGAGGCCCAGCGAGAAGCTGGCTGGCCCCATGGCGAAATGCCCCGTCCCGTCGGGCATCACGGGTCTCACCGACCAATGGTGGCAGCATGACATCCTGCAGCAGGTGCGCACGCACGGCATCACGACGATGTTGGCGGAGAACGCGGCCCTTGCGAGGGTCCTGGAGGGTACGGGCGAGGACGTGGCCGCTGCGGCGACCCACCTACTAAGCGCCCACAGCCGGGGCACCGGCGAACTCCTGCGTCAGCATTGGGTCAACAACGACCCGATGGAGCATCGGCACTTCTTGTCCGCGATGGAGCTGATGCGGGGATTCCACGAGGAGGCCCGACTGCATCTGGTTTCCGGCGTCCCCATCGCGGGGAGGTGGAGTCCGGTGGAGTTCGAGCATGTCCTCGCCTCGAAGAACATTCGCTACCGGAGCCTGTATCGAAAGCTCAGCCCAGAGATGTGGGCGACGAGGAACACCAGGAACGGGGAGGTAAGGATTCAGAATTACGCGTGGGTCGACCAGTGAAATCCAGCCCTCAGGCCCGAGGTCGTCGCTGAGAAAGCGCGGCGACGCTCTCCGCCGCGTTCAGTGGAACGCCACGTCGATTGCCCGCTCGACACCCTGTACTGCCTCTGCTTCCTGGTACTCTGGACAGACGACACGCTCCTCGTCTTTGCCGCGCTGCGCCATCCAGGCCTCAGCGGCTTGGCTGAGCGGGCGAGCCAAGACCAGGGAGTGGGGGCGGCCAGGGTGGATCTCGTAGTGGCAGTGGGACCGGATCACGACCTCCACCATCTGCCCTGGCGCTCGGGCAAGCGGGGGCGCAGACTTCCGCTGCTCTGATGGCCATGTCGCGCAGAGGGCCAGCAGCGGCGAGCAGGTGTGGCGAACGACGGACATCAGGCCTCAGGAGACACGCCAGGGGCAGGCGCCACCCGACGTGCTCTGTTGGCCGGCCGGACTCCACGCCCTGCCAGCCGGCCTCACCTATGCCGGTGCTCCAAGGCTGTCAACAAGGCGGCGGATGGATCGCGAGCCTATGGACATCCGTAGGGAACCCAGGCTAGAGCCATTCCCAGAACGAAAAGAACGCCGCCGGGTTTAAAGCCCCCGACGGCGTTAGAAAACCAGCGCCCTGACTTTCGACGGACGGGGCCGCGCTGGCAAGGCGCATCTAGAGGAATGGTTCCCGGATGTCAAGCCTGCCAGTTGTCGACGCATAGCGTCGGAGTTGGCAGATGTTGACCCTCCCTACCCCCACAGCCGCCCATACCACCCGCTACACCCCCTGGAACCACGCCAGCCGCCCTTACCAGGCAATCGTCACCCCCGAAGCCTTGGCCGCCATCGGCCGGGTCCGGCGATTGGAGGCGCAAAACCGATTCCGGTGGGATCGCAAGCCTCTGGACAGCCGTGGGGAACCCGGGCTAGAGCGTTCCCTGGAACGAAAAGGACGCCGCCGGGTTAGCTACCCCCGACGGCGTCAGAAAACCAGCGACCTTGCTTTGAACGGGCCGGGATCGCGCTGGCAAGGCGCATCTAGAGGAATGGTTCCCGGATGTCAAGCCTGCCAGTTGTCGACGCATAGCGTCGGAGTTGGCAGATGTTGACACCTTCCACCCCCACCCGCACTGAAACGCGCCGCCTCACCCCCTATCAGCCCCCGGCCACGCACGAGTACACGCCCCGGCTGAGCCTAGCGGAGGAGGTCCAAATCGGCTCTATGTGCCAGGACATGGCGCCCCGCAGCGACGACCGCTTCCAGCTCGCCTGGCAGCGCCTCAAGGCCGCCTACTGCCAGGAGCACGCCGTGGACGGATGGAGTCCAGAGCAGGCCCGCGCCAAGCTGGCCAGCGCCCTGGTGCGCCGCCGCCGGCTCCCGGATGGATCGATTGAGCGTGTTGAGGCCTCGAAGGCCTCCGTCAGCCGCTACTGGGCCGGCCTCATCGAAGCCGGCCTCATCCATTTGGAGGTCACCGGCACGGTGCGACTCATTCCCTACCGCGTCTACCTGCCTGGTGTCCTAGAGGCCAACGGTGGCACCGAGGCCCACGCCGACCGCGCTGCCCGTCGCCTCGCCCTCAGGCGGACAGCCTCCATTCGCCGCCGGGAATCTGCCAAGAGGCCCCAGGCCGAGCCCGCTTCCACGGTTTCATCTGCGGATGGGTGGTCACTGAGAGGTGGCCACTATTCTGCCACAGAATGCCTCAAATCGCCGAAACAGCACTTTTCGGTTCCACAAATGAAACCGAGGCCCCAACAGAGAGATACATCGGGAGCCCCCCATACATCTCCTCCGCCTCCGGTCCCCGCAGGCCTCGGCCTTACCAATCCCCCCATCACACATTCATTGAATCCAACCCCCTGTGAACCCAACGTTCGGCGGCGTACAGCGCTCGATCCCGTCCCGGGGCCGTTGCCCCTCGCTGACCATGACCAGGCCAATGCCACACCCGTTGCCCCTCGCCACGAGCCCCCCCGTAAAGCGGTCCCTACTCGGATAGCGGCCCCAAAATCCCAAAAAACGGCCCCTGAGCGCCCGATGACCTCGGTGGCGGCCCCCAACCCCCAAGCTCCCATCAGTCCCGCCGTGGCACCCAAGCCAGCCGGTTACGGTGGGGTTGGATTCGATGGATGTCTGAAGAATGGGCAGACGGGGAAGACCCCAGCGGAAGCATCGACCACCAAGGACCCCCTGAATCCTGAGATGTTCGGGGACAAGGCGTTCCTGACCGCATGGCTGGCCGCACGAGGCCTGAGCCCTATCCCCACGAAGAAGCCCACCACGCAGCCGCCGATGACTCGTATGTCCTCAATCCTCGATGGTGTCGTACCCACGCCCAATCCCCAATCCACAGAGACGCCGCTGTTCGACGAGGCCGAGCGGGACATGAGGCGGCCATGGGGGTGCGCGCGGGACACCTACGAGGCCCTGTGTGAGCTGAAGTTCCGCAAGGCGAGCGAGGCCACAGCCCGCCAGGCCCTGCACCCCATGGCGATGGCTGCCCTGCTGGAGATCCGCAGCTGGCCCGAATGGATGGCCGAGCCCGGAGCGGAGGTCAGCCTCGGCAGGGCCCACGAAGCCTTTGACGGTTACGTCAAGGCGGTCAGGGCGCGGCGGCAGGACCTACGGCTGCCCGACGGCCCTCCCGTGGATCCTGTTGCTATGGTCCGATTCCTCGAGGCTGCCACGCTACCGGCAGCCCGCGCCTATGCCTTCGACGGGCGCTCCATTGTGGGTCTGCGTCTCTCGGCCCGACAGCTGCTCAAGGCGGTCGAACAGGCCGATGAGGCCTTCCAGAAGCGCAAGGTGGGCCCCGGCAAGGCCTACGCCGCCTACCTCCACGCCATCGCCGCACGGCTTGCGAGTTCAGGATCCACGGGCTAGGACGTTGCGCCAGGGGGTTCTGGTGGCGGGAACGACAGGTGACGCATGGTGGGGTGGAGTCAAGGCCCCACGGACCCTTGGTGCGCTCACGGAGGAGGTGCGGCGCCGCTTGGAGCAGGCCTCATCTAAATGGGGCTGGGTGCACACCGAAGAGGCCCGGGCAGATCTGGGCCGCGAGGCATGGGCAGCCATTCATCGATTCTTGGGCAACTGGCAGATGGTCTGCGAGCGCTCAACCCCGGACGGCCTCCGTGAAGAGGCCCAGCGCCTGGCCGAGCATCTTTGGAAGGTCCGTTTCGGCGAACGCCAAAGCCTAGGCGCGGTCGACGCAAGGAACAACGCGCTGTGTAGTGACGTTTCCGAGGGCAAGCTGACAAGTCTTTTGGGGAATGGGCAAGGCCCCGCCCCATCTGACCAGATGGTCACGGGGAAGAACCTAGCGCTCATCCTTGCCCACATCCTGGAGGGCGACCCGACCATGACGCCCGTTTCGGAGGCCCAAGACATCCACATCACGGCAGAATCCGCCTGCCGCATCGCAGTAGAGGTGCTGTCGCAATGGAAGCAAAATCCCTCCATCAGCAAGATCACGTTCCGCCGCATTCTAGTGCGACGCCTCAAGGATGCTCAGACCAAGAACTCTGCGAGGGCGTAGGCTTCGATACGGCACTGCGGCGGGAGATCCTCCGACGCCTCGTGCACCGCCAGCTGCCAGCTGACCAGGCACCGGAATTCCTGCGGACCCATCCAGATATCGCCTTCATCACCGGGGGTCGCGATTGTTGCGCCCACATGATTGACCGTCTGTTGGACGTGGCAGCCGGCCTCATCGACCGGGAGCGAGCGGCCATCCGGGCAGCCGAGCGGGGGCTGGTTGAGCGCGAGGAGGCACTCCTGCGTGCGCATGAGGCCCGAGCCATGGACGATGGGCTGCCAGAGGACATCTGTGCTGCGCTAGAAGACGCCATTCGTGCCTGTGGACGGTCGCGGCATGTAGAGGCGCGCAAGCGTCTGGGCGACAGGTTGTACGATGCGATCCGTGCGCTGGGGCATGGGTGCGGGTGGTCATGGCTGTGCCAACAACCGGCCGCTTCCATGCCCGCCATCGCGCGTCGGGTGGAGGCCAGACTCGGGCGCGTCAATCTTCCGCCGAAACCCTACGTGGACAGGAAGGGCGGCGGCACCCACTTCCGGCGGACCACCCCGGAACCGAAACGTCCCGTGGCACCAGAGAAGCTGGCTGACCTGCTGTTGCCCTCGATACGGCACCTCGGTCTGCGGGTGCCCCTCGAGGAGCTACGAGATTTGCGTATCACGGCGGCGGACTGGAACGCCCTGTTGGGAAGGATCGTGAAAAAAACCCAAATGGGCTTTGTCCGACCGAATGCGTTCGGTGCTTATTTCCTGGCGGCGGCAAGAAGATGGGAGGCGGACCATCCGATTAAAAATACATGATGGGGGGCGTGAGGAACTCCATTTGTTTTGACGAATAAAACCGACCATTCCTTTATGGATAAACGGAAGACACAACGATGGCTTCGGGGGCGAGAATCGACCTCTTGACCCGTCCTATGCCCATCCATCACTCTCAAAAGAGTACTTTCAAAAGAGCACTCTCAAAGGAGATATGGGTGCCGAAGACCGAGAGCCTCGCCCATATGAGGAGGGTGATGGCGGAGTCCGATGACCTCGCTCCGGCCCCGGACGTCCCACGCCCCCGCACCCGAGCCGACTGCCGAGACGGCCCCAGACCCTGCGGCTGGGTCTCATGCCGCCACCATCTCTACGCCGACATCCAGAAAAGTGGTCACCTTCTCATCAACTCCGAGGTCGAACCGCATCAGATGAGCGACTCCTGCGCCTTGGACATCGCTGAGAGGGGGGGCATGACCCTGGTGCAGATAGCCCGCATCCTGGGCGTCACCAAGGAGAGGGTGCGCCAGATAGTTGACAACGCCATGAACACGATGGCTACCCGTGTTGACCGCGACGGCAGCCCTTTGGCACCATCCACTGACGCGCTGGCGCGGGACGACGGCGAACAGGATGCCCACGACCTCCGCACGGCCGCAGAGGCGTTGGGTCTGGGGGGCGATGCGGAATGGCTGAGCAAGGTCTACAGCGAGGCGGAGATGAGCGCCGATTGACACCCGCTGAGGCGCGTCACGTAGCGCTGCGGCGGATTGACGAGCAATTCCGGGTGGGGGACTCGGTCAAGACGTTGCAGGGTCTGATGAAGAGCGTGACGGACAAGGAACTCAGCGCCGAGACCGTCAACGCCGCCTGCAACTGCGTCAATCAGATCAACGCCACCCTCAAGACCACCATATCCGCCGCGAAGTTCCTGGCCGAGACCTGAGCGCACGCCCGAATCCGCCCTCTTTAACAGATGAGCAGCGCCAAATATTTGACACCTGTCGAGGGCACATCGACCTCGCCGACCTTGCCCGGCGCATGGGGGTCTCTATCTCCGTTTGCGCCCGATGGGCCCGGCACATGGGGGTCTCGACCAAAAACTTGACAGTCAGACCGGTGTCCACCCGGCAGCTCCTGGCCCAGATTCATCTCCACGGGCTGGATGCTATCCGGGCCAAGTACGCAGAGGTCATGGACGTCGATGACACTCTTCATGCTCACCATGAGGCCAAGAAGAAGGCGCCTTGGTCTGACGACCAAATCGTTGACGCTGTCCGCATGGGTCCATTCGTGCCGTTTGCCGTCCAAGCGCAAATATTGAGCCGGCGGGGCCGAGGTGAGGCATCCATCGACAACCTGTGGTGGCGCGTCCTCCGAACGCAGCCGTCGAACGTCCATGGTTTGAGCCTGGCAGAATCCCGTCTTGTGTGCAGCCCGGGCACGCCTAGGGTGCATCTCCCGGTCCTTCGTAGTCGACGCTCGCCTAAGCGGTATACACGGAAATGCTCTTCCTCGCTAGTGCTGTGGTCTGACGCGGTGGGTCACTTGCGACCCAGCGTCCCAAAATTTCTCTGGGAGGCCATCCAAGCCATGGCGATGTTCCAGGGATGGCTATACCATCCCGATCCCCCCCGGGAAGCCATAATCGCGTTGATGACGCGATGGGTTGCAAGGCACATGGACGGCGAGGAGAACACGTGATATCGCGCCTCGATGCGACCATCTCCGCCGACAGCCAAGACTTCCGCGTTGATGCGAAGCGTCAGGACAAGGGGGACGGGTTGCGAATTGCTGCTGCGCGCGGCCCTGCGGGATGCGGGCCTGCGATATAGGATGGATCGACGACCGGCGCGCTGTCAGCCCGATATGACATTGGTGGGCGAGCGTATCGCGATCTTCGTGGATGGCTGTTTCTGGCATGGATGCCCCATCCATCATCATATGCCGCGGACGAACCGCGCCTTCTGGATGGCGAAGGTGTCGGCCAATCGGGCACGAGACGCGCGGCTGAGGAGACGGCTGAACCGCGCCGGCTGGAGTGTCGTCAGGATCTGGGAGCATGCGGCGTCGAGACCGGGGCTGTCGGCTGCGATCAGGAGGATATCGCGCGCGATGGCCCGCAGATAGCCTATATGGCGATGGCATCCTGCATGGGAGGCTGCGGACGATACCTGTCGGGCCAGACCTGGCGACAGACCTCGGACGCGACGCGTTGCATCATGCGTGGGGGGACGCTCATGCCGCAGACGTACCAGGCTTTCTCGCCGGTGAAATCATAATCGTCCGGGAACGTCTGGATACGCGCGGCTTCGCGCGGCGAGAAATACCTGCTCTGCGCCCAGTGTTGGAGGGTCGGTGTCGCGGTGAGTGTCGGCGAGGGCAATCGGGGATCGCATCGGAAATGCCCCTTGAAGGCCTGGCCGTGCGATGAATAGCTGTAACCGAGCCGCGCCGATCGCCAGCTCGATGCGTGACGCGGTGGCAGCCTCGCACCCAATTGCCGCTGATCCGGCAACCCGGAGAACGCATCGGCCAGGGGGATGGGCGACTCGTCATAGGATAGGCTGACCGGATTGGGCGATTCCCTCGTCGCCACGAAGAACACCCTCTCTCTGCGCTGCGGCACGCCCATCCTCGCCGCGTTCAGCAAGAAGAGACGGGCCTCGTATCCTATCTCCGAGAACAGCCTGAAGATCTCGCGGACATACCCCTTGGCATTGCCGTTGAGCATCCCGGCCACGTTCTCGGCGATCACCACGCGCGGGCGCAGCACGTCCGCGACCTGTATGAACTGCCCGAAGAGATCGTCGAGGACCTGGACGGCCTGACCTTCGCGGAACCGCTTCTTGACGCCCCATGCCTTGGATCGAAGCCCCGCCGTGGAGAACGTCGAGCACGGCGGCGAACCGTCGAGGACGTCGATCTCCCCCAGTCCCGGCGGCGGTTTCCCGGCATACGCCGCAACGAAATCGGAGACGCCCATGCGGAACGAATGGGCCGGTCGCAGGTTGCGTCGATAGAGGCTCATCATCCGCTCGTCTATCTCGACGCCGCCGACGACGTCGAAGCCGGCGAGTTTCCATCCCATAGAACTGCCGCCCCCCCCGTGGAAACACGAGAACACGCGCAGGCCGTTCCTGTCGACCCGGGCGAGATCGCCGAGACACCACGGTCCCCTCGTCGGCAGGGTGGTCAATTGGGATCGAACTCGAACTTGCAGCGCGGGCAGACGGCGCCGGCCGTGCCGAGCGACGCCATTTCGATCTCGCGTGTCTCCCTGCCCGTGGTCCGTAGATCGTCGGCGGGCGACGCATCGGGGGTCGACGCGTCCGGCGCGTGATCGGTGCGTCCGTTGCGTGCCTCGTCGATCACCGGCGGAGCGGGGAGATCGAAGGACAACGTCTCCCTCTCCCGCGCGTCGAACATCGTCAGATCCATATCCATGTCCATGTCGGCGAGATCGCGCAGCATCTCCGCGAGCATCCCGCGATCCCAATCGCCCGCGTTGTTGTTGGCGACGATGGTCGCCATCTCCTGTTTCTCGCGAGGCCAAGAGACCTCGCGATACGCGTGCCTCTCGCCGTCCATGTCGACATGACCGGTCGCCACGGTACCGGTGCGAGTCGCGGGTTCGTGACGATGATCGATCACGACGCGCGCATCCGAACAGGCCCTCGCCCTCTGGTGGCCACCGACGAGCTCGCCGGTCGTCGTGTTGTAGACGACGCCGGAGAGGTCGCCGTATTCCGCGAGCGCGCGCCTGAGGGTCTGCAGCCGATGCGGATCCAATGCCGAACGAGGATTGCGCGATCCCGCCCTGAGATTGCCCACTGTCGTATGTGCGATGGTCATCACAATCCCCCGGGGCGATTCTGATCCACCCGTACCCGGCAGGCAAGGCGGCGGGTCGTTGACAAACGGCGCCCGGTCCCATATCTGCCGGCCTCTTTTGGGGGGTGGGCCATGGAGACATTTGCGGAGCATCTCGCAGGAGTTACGGGCGGCGCCGTCGATTCCCTCCTCGCGGAGGCATCCCGAGCTATCCAGACCGACCACAATCTCTTCCCCAACGAGGTGGAGCCTGCCACCCGTCTGGTCAGGGCCATTCGAGGTGGTTCCCGCACTGTCCTGCTGGCCCACCCTATGCAGTCAGGCAAGACCAACATCATGCGCGCCACCACCCTCATCCTACGGGCCCTGATGCGGGATGTGCGGGCCTTGTACATCTGCGCCAACGACCAGCTGGACCTGCGCCGCCAGAACCGGGTGTCCCTGGTGCCCCATGTGGAGCTGTTGACCCGATCCGACCGTCGGAGAATGGACGGCCTGCTTATCGACCGGCCCACCATCATCTTCTATGACGAGGCCCATTTCGGCGACGGGTCAGAGATGACCATCCAGCAGTTCCTCGACCGTCACGGCCTCCTCGACAAGCCATTGGCAGTGTTCTGCGGGGTCTCCGCCACCCCCATGACCTCGCTGGACTGCCTGGACACCACGGTGTGGGCCGACATGGTGGCGTTGGAAGCAGCGGGGTACAACAGCCCCCGACTGATGCTGGAGCGCGGCCGCATCCGCCAGGCCACCCCTATGTTCGAATCCCCTACCCGGCGCCAATTGGGCCGCTCGCCGACCGCTGACGAGGTGACCATCCTTCACCACAATGAGGCGCTCCGCCTCCTCGAGGATCGTCTGGGGCAGCCCCGGCGCGACGGTTACTGCCTCATCCGCGCCCATAGGTGGGAGGGGGAGGCCTTACGGGCCTACCTGGAGCGCCGCTGGGGGGATCGCGTCTACGTGGTCGATTGGAACCAACACAACAAGGAATTCACCCCGGAAACCTTCTTCGGGCAGCGCAAGTTCGGCATGATCACGGTCGTCATCGTCCAGCACAAGGCCCGCATGGGCACAGTCATCGACACCCGCCGATGCATTTTCATGTACGAGTACCGACGCCTGCAGAAGGGGGTAGCGGTGGACACCATCGCGCAGTCCTTCATCGGTCGAGCCTGTGGATTCAACAAGCAGGACCATGACGCCCTCGTGTTCACTGACCCACGGGTGGCCAGGGCGTACACCCTGTTGATGTGCCGCGCCGACAAGGGGGCGCTGTTCGCCGCCTTCTGCGAGGCCCGTGGGATCAAGCCCGCCCATCGCGCCGAGATCAACCACACGGGCGCGGGCTACGCCTTGGGGGTCCTGGAGATGTTCGAGGCGTCCGGCAAAGACTCAGCGGTCAAGATCCGGCGTCGGTGCGAAGCGATCCGTGCCACCTACGCGCTGGAGCCCAGTATGGGGGCCGTGCGCACCGTCAGCCGGATCGCCGACCCGTACAAGTCCGGGCTCGTCGACCGATGGGGGCGCCCCAGGAAGGCGTTCGCGGAATCCATGTGCGGACCGCTGCCCGGTTCGTGGAGCATGGTGGTGTTCGACCGGCTGCCCACGGGCCGGCAGCGGTCCGATGGAGAACCGCCCGGCAAGGGAATCATATTGGCCATCCGTGGGGCTGACCGGGTGATGCGGGCAGCCAGCGTCGGACCGTCGCCGGCGTCCATGTACCACGAGATGCGGGCGGCGCGGCGGGTGAAGGGGCAGATGAGCTTGTCGTTTACGCCTAGGGCAACCGCCCTGGCGGCGGCCGGACGCTGACTCCTCTCCGCGCGCTGCGGTGGTGGGAGCCTTAGCCCACCACGGTGATGGCAATCGTCTCTTCGCCGGTCCATCTGGCGACATACCGGCTGGGGTGTTTGTCGTCCATGCACGCGCGCAGGTCTGCTGCCATGACGAGCACGTCGTCTCGGCTGTTCCCTTGGGTCAAGCTGCCGTCCTCAAACTCAATCGCGTACATGTTCCCGCAGGGCGTCACACGTGCCTCAAAGACCTCTTGCTTTGCGAAGGATGCCCTTTGCGGTGAGTTCGTTGACCTCTTGATATCGCGGTACCGTGAGTCTTTTTTTGCCGTCCGTCCAGATGTCGTGATTGCTGCCATGACGTTCCCTCCACCAGCCGAGCTTGCTCAGCTCTCGCTCAAGAACCTTGCGTTTCATGTTGGACATACACAGCGCAGGGTCACTACGGCTAAATACATCGATTGTCACGACGCATCGCGTCATGTCGCGAGCCTCAGCCTGACGACGAATCTGCCCCGATGGAGCCCTTGTGCTAAGATCTACCCATGCTCGCCCGTCTGCGCTACCACGCCGCCCTGCGTCATCTGTCCAAGGCCGAGGGCGACCATGGTGGTCACGTCATAGGTCACACAGCGGGCGGGAAGCCCATCTACGCGCCCAGCCACGCCGACCACGTGAAGATGCTGCGTGAGGCGAAGGGCAGCAAGGCGCCCTCAGGCCGTGCAGTCCGGCGCATGTATCCGCATTTCAATGCTGCCGACCACATCGAGGCTGCTGAGGTGCACGTCCAGCACGCAAACTCCCAGAGCGGCGAGGCGCACACGCATGGTCACCTGATTGCGCAGGGTCATGCGGCGGCGGCGGGGCACCTGCGTTCGATGGGACGCAAGGGCGACGACAGTAATGACAAGAAACTTTCACCTGCCGACTAGGAGACTGACATGAGCATCCTCAACGTTTTCAAGTTTCTCATCCAATGCTCCGAGAAACCCGGTCCTTCAGGACCGGGAGGAAAGGAGGACGGCCCGCAAGGGCCGTGCCTACAGCATAACGCAATGCACCATGACAGCTCACGCAGAACATGACATCCTCCTGTAGTGATTCGACGCCAGGGCTACACATTTCGGCTGCGCGGCCTTGATGCCGCCACGCGCCAGGCGCTTGCGCGCGAGGCCGGCCAAGCCCGGTGGCTGTACAACCTGTTCGTCGAGTTTGAGCTGCTGCGATTTGAGGCAAAGCAAAAGCTGCCGACCTACAACGCTCGCGCAGCCGCGCTCACCAAACTCCGCAAGCGCCCTGAATGTGCTTGGCTGGCCGAAGGCAGCGTCGTGTCCCAGCAGCGCACATTGCGCAACCTGGACGACGCATGGCAGCGGCTTTGGGACGATCTGAAGCTGCCCCAAGAAGAGCGCCGAGGTGTGGGGCCGCCTACCTTCAAAAAGAAAGGCGACCGCGACGCTTTCGGCTGGTCGGGCAAGGCTTGGGTAGAACTGGATCAGGAGCGCAATCGCATCAAACTGCCCAAAATCGGATGGGTGCGCTACCGCAACAGCCGCCGCGTCGAGGGCACCGTGATGAATGCCACGGTGCGGCGCGTGGGCCGCAAGTGGAACATCACCATTGGCACTGAGCGTGAGGTGGCTGACCCTGCTCAGCGCCTTCACGTTGCGCCCGTGGGCATAGACCTGGGCGTGACCCACCTTGCCACCACATCCGATGGCGACCATCTGAGCGGCCCAAGGGCCTTCAAGCGCGCCGCCAAGGCCAAAGCGAAAGCACAGCGCATCTTTGCGCGACGAAAGAAAGGGAGCGTCCAGAGACAGAGACAAGCGTGGAAGGTCGCCAAGATCGACCGGCGCACTGCCAACGTCCGCAAGGATCACCTGCACAAGCTAACCACCCAGTTGACCAAGAACCACGGTCTGATTGCGGTAGAAGCCTTGCGGGTGGACGCGATGACGCGCAGCGCGAAGGGCACCGTAGAGGCACCGGGCGTCAACGTCCGGGCCAAAGCAGGGCTCAACCGGGAGATCTTGGACCAGGGCTGGGGCGAGATGCGTCGCCAGCTCTCCTACAAGCTGGAGTGGACCGGAGGAGCGATGGTGGTTGTGCCTGCCAAGAACACCTCTCGGAAGTGCTCCGCTTGTGGCCACACCTCGCGTGAGAATCGCACCAGCCAGGCAAATTTTGCCTGTGTGGCGTGCGGGCACGCGATGAACGCCGATGTGAACGCGGCGAAAAACATTCTCGCGGCTGGGATGGCCGCCGCAGCGGGTGGATTGCCTCGCAAAGAACGCAGGGGGAGGCGACGATACCGTTCGGCCTGTGAACCCTGTAGACCTGTCTTCACGGCAGGAATCCCGGTACTTTAGTGCCGGGAGCATCAAGGAGGGCGCGAAACGCTTGGCCTGAACGATATGCTTGGCTCACGTACGATGGGATACGAAGTATGTTGCGAAACATGGTGACTCCTGGTCTTGCCAGGACATACGCGGCGCGGCCCCACCCTGGCCGATTTTGTTTGGTGGTTTTTTCGAGGCTGCCGTACGCCTGACTCTGGCAAAACGCCCGTCCCCACCCCAAGGAATGCCCTGGCGCTTCTGGCTGGCGCGGTCCTAGCCAGCAGGGTCTGGTATCCGGCAAGGTGGCCGTATGGCCCTCCCCGCGCCCATCGCCCTCGCCCTGGCCGGCGTCATCGCGACCACCGCTGAGACTCTCGCCTTCAACAGCCTGACCGTCTGGCGTACCAGGGTTCAAGCGGGACGGGAGCGTACACACCCCTCTTGGTTTCACGCTGTGCCCATCCAGCTGGCCTGTCTGGTCCTGCGCCGGCCCCTGACCCTGGTGATCCAGGCCAATCTGGCAGCCGATGGCCTGTCTTCCTTCGCCTCAGGGTGCTGTGCGGGCTTTCTAGAGGGTATTCTCTTCACCCCCACCCGCCGCGTCGCAACCCTCCAGCTGGCTCTCGACCGACCTCTCGGAGTCTGGAGGCTCTTGCGTAGTATCGTCCGGCGCGAGGGCTGGCGCGGCCTCTGGATGGGATGGCCTGTCAATGCTCTCCGCACGGGGCTGGGTGCGGGGGTCTACTACGCCACCCTGTCCATTGCGCGTGCGGTCTGGCCGTCTGGCGGATTCTTTTGGCATGGCGCGTTGGGGTCAGCGGCGGCCACCATCGTCCTCAATCCGTTCGAGGTCATCCTGGTCCTCCTGTACACCGGACACCGGCCCGCCATGGACCCGTCAACCCTCAGTCGGGGTCTGTTGTTGTCGCTCGCCAGAAACATTCCAGGAGGTGCGTTCCGTTGGTGGGCGACCCAGACCCTAGCTCTTCTTTTTTCAGGGGCCCTGCGCTAGACTTCTCTCGCATATTCGGTCTAGCCTGGACCAGGCAGCAGACGGAGAAACAGTGTCATCTTTCAACAAAGCCATTGTCATGGGTCGTCTGGGCGCGGATCCAGAAGTCCGTACTGTCGGGGACACCACGGTGGCCAAGTTGAGCGTGGCGACCCATTCTGCCTGGATGGACAAGCAGGGCGTCAAGCAGGAGCGCACCCAATGGCACCGCATCAAGGTGTGGGGTCGTCAGGCTGAGCTTTGTCGGGATCATCTGACCAAGGGCTCAAGCGTCCTGGTTGAGGGATCGCTGGAGACACAGAGCTACGATGACACCCAAGGGGTTCGCCGATTCGTGACGGAGATAAAGGCGCGCGACGTCCGCTTCGTTGGGTCCAAGCCGGGCAGGGAAACCGCTCCTGAGGTACAGAGGGTTAGCTTGGGTGGCGGGGTCGTGGAGGGAGCGACGTGGGATGAGAACCAGGATGACGTGCCATTTTAAGGGGTATGGCCATTTATGGTTCATTGAATTTTCGTATTATCCCCATACTAGAGAAAAAGTATACAGAAAAGAAAAACTATTAGGTCGTGAAAAACAAGGACTGATCGGATGTCTTTCATTGAAAAGATAAACGGAGGACATGTCATGCATTGGGGCGATTGGTTCGTGATTTGCGTGCATGCTGCGTTGGTCGTGGCCATGGCTGCCATCGGTGTACGATTTATCCGAGATGGCAGATAAGCCGCCTTGAACAGGGGGTGAGGTCGCGCGCATACTCTAGGCATGGGTGAGAACGCCAGCGAGAACGCCGAGCACATTGTTGTGGCCCAGTATCTTCAAATGCTCCCATGGGTCTTGTGGATGCACCCGGCGAACGGAGGCTACCGATTCCCGAGCACGGCTCGTCTTCTCAAAAGAATGGGCGTTTCCCCGGGCGTCCCTGACATCCTCATCTTCACGCCGGGACCCATCAGCCGTCGGCCCCTGGCCATCGAGATGAAGAGCCAGGCCAAGACTGCCCAGGTCAGCCCTGCCCAGCGGGTGTGGCTGGCCCGGCTGGCCGAGGTGGGATGGGAGACGCATATCTGTCGCGGCGCCTCGCACGCCCTCGCCGTCCTCAGGGACGCCGGATTCTCAATCCCTGTACAAACGCCCGGGCCACCTCGTACACAAGACGGAAGGGAGCCGATAGGACGCACCCTGCGCGTCGCCACCAGGGGACCCGACATGGGGAGAAGTGACGATTCACCCGGTCCAATAGGTCTTGCGTGCTCATACGCACATCAAACCCCCGCCGGGCCCACGCCGCAAGCTTATCCCGCGCGTGGGGCCGGTCTGGCTTAGTATCGAGAAATGAAAACAGGCAGCCCGAAACACATGATGCATCCGTGGACGTTCCGCCGATCCATATCGCCATCTTCCGGCCGTCGGTCCGAATCCAGTGAGTCGAGTGCGCGAACGGTCGATTCCATGGCCTTCGACCAGCGTGTGGTGCGTCTCGGGGAGGAATTGCGCGTCGACTGTTGCGCGTTGCCCCGGGCGGCAATCAAGAAGATGCTGCGTGCGGCCAAACAGGACATCGGTGGACGCCCGCACGAGGGCCCGAAGAAAAACGAAAATTGAACAGGTACGCGCCCAAGCACAGCCCGACGGGTGCCCTACTCCAGGCCGGTATCCCATTTGGCCCACCGGCCACATCGTCGGGCGCCGGCATCCTCCTGCGCGGCGTGGTCGTGGCAACCTACGTCTACGACGACCCCGACCATCCGTTCGCCAACCAACAGCCCGCTGCAATCTACTGCGACGTCCTGGTCTACACCCAGATGACCGGCGGACGGACATACATGGTACGCGGCGCCCTGGTCACCCAGGAGTTCGCATCCATCCAGTCCGGCGTCATCCACAAACCCCGGGCGGCCACGCAGACCATCTCGGGCGCGTCGTTGGACCCCACCGCCCCCATTGACGTCTCCCAGCTAGACGGCGACCATGTCCTATTGGGATTCGTCGATGACCGCCGTGCCCAAGCTATTATCCTGCGTGCCATACCGCCGCCACACCAAGGCATCGGCAATGAGGACGGAACAGTGGGACAGCGTATGCGCCTCATCCTTGCTGACGGCGACCCCCTCCTGTTCCGGCACCACGGCGTCCTGGCCGGCTTCACCGATGACGGGTCCTACGTCGTCGATGCCTCGGGCGGGAACAGCGGCGCCATCGACGCCGGGGGACGCGAGGTCCCGTCCGTGAGCGGTGGCGCTATCAATCTCACCGCAAAGTTGAGCGCCGGCGTCACGCATCGATTGGTCGACCCCGCAGGCAGCCCCCCCTCGGTCACGCAGACGCTGGGAAGGGACGGATTCGACCTATCGTTCACGTCGCTTCCCGGCCGTCTGACACTTTCCGGCGCGTCGGGGAGCCTGTTGTCCGTCCCGGGGCCCGGCGGCACGGCGGCGCAGATAGGTGGGGGCGTCAACACACTGGTGTCCACATTGAGCCTGGTCGCCTACATCAATACCCGACTCATACCCTGGGTGTCCGGCTCGTTCATGCCGTCCCCGGCCGCTACGCCTCCGCCCTTGGTCACATCGACGACGCTCGCTAACCCTTCCGTCCTCGTGCCTTAGACGGCGGCCCCGGAACCCCGCCGCTCCCACGGGAGGATGCGTTCGGCCAGGGTGCGGCGCGGCGGTGACGTATGTTCGGCGCGCGGCACCTCCTCGATGAGGCTTTCGCCCTGGCCGAGGTCGCCAGTCGCCACCTCCGTCCAGCGCGGGCGTTGCGCACAGGTCAGGCAAGCGAGAATTGTGCCCAATGAGGCGACAGCTGCCACCGTCGCGCCGCCTAGGATGCCGGACAGGACAAGGGCCGCAGGGTCCAACGACGGATATCCTGCTGCCCCGAGTATCGCGCCGCCCAAGACTCCTGACGTGAGCGCTGCCAGGGGCAGACTTGCCCCAATCCGTGCATAGCGGCGGTCGTGGCCGGCGTCATGGTCAAATGCCGCCAGGATGCCGAGCGTCGCGTGCGTCACGGCCCCTCCCAAGAGACCGGCCACCGCCGCGTCGGCCCGGTGGAATCGGTCCGGCGCGCCTAGGTGGCACAACGTTGCGCCTACCCCGGTGAAGATGGCCCCGGCGGTGGCTCCGGCTGTGGTGTATTCGGCGAGGGCGATGGCGCGCATGTGTGTCTCCTGCCGACAGCCTACGCCGCCAACCGCGCCACCTCCAATCCCGAAACGGAAAATGACCGCGTTGCGGGCGGCCTTGGGCTAGGGTGTCCATTCATGTTCAGGATCCGCACCGACAACCCTTCTCCGCCGCGCCCCCCCGTGGGCGACCATCTCACCGAGCAGATGCGTCGCGTCCTTGGCCTCATGGACGAGGTGCGCCGTCTCTGCGATGCGGTCGAGGTGATGGCACCGCGCTATCCCGAAAGGGTCAGGCAGCAAATCATCGACCGCTTCAACGATGTCAACCGCCGCATCCGCCGCATCCAAGAGGCCACGGACGGGCTGCGTGACATACCTCCGACCCTCCATGGTATGGATGCCGCACATCGCCGACTCGAACGTCGCGTGGAGGACACGGTGGCGGCCCTCGAGCGCGCCCAGGACGCGCGCGACGACGCAGGTGAGGCCAGTCCGGTGCGCCAGCTGTCAGATGAGTTCGAGGATCAACTGGATCGGGGCATGTTGTTCGGGCGTGTGAACCGTTCGTATGACGGCTGGCGGCGTCGACCCTAGCGCCACCTGCGCCTGACCTTGGCGACGCAAACAGCGCAGCCAAGGTCAGGGCCGCGCTTGGCTTCAGAGTCGGGTGTCTTCGACCAGTGCATCTGAAGACCCTGCTGTGCCCGCTGTTGCCGACGTATCAGGCTCAGCCGATGAACTTTCCTGTGCCGCATCCGGTGGGGTTGGCGCCTCAAAAGGCGGGATAGCAGCCAGGTCGGCGTCTGAAGGCTCCGTAGGTTCGGCGCTGGGCGCGGGGGCGACGTCCTCATCGGCCGGCGCTTCGGGGCTGGATATCCCGACACTCCCGTCCGTGGTTGTGGCTTCCGTCGCGCCATCAGTGCCGGAATCAGACGATTGGCTCGAACCGGTCGCGCCATCGGTATCCGATGGACCCACGGGTGCAGCTGGCACATCCGAACCCTGGTCAGACGGTGCTGCGGGGGCGTCCTGCGGCTCCGGCACAGCGGGGGTGTCCGCCGCCTCAGCTGGCGG
>JACCDR011319388.1_pt1 | contig 22589 bp, 27 predicted proteins | sample 7446431 | NCBI WGS metagenome assembly JACCDR01 (sample SAMN15323443, study PRJNA562643) | freshwater metagenome | isolation source: river surface water | place: USA:Blue River Watershed | collected 2017-08-17 | reverse complement strand
TGGTGCGGCTGGCAGGAATCGAACCCACGACCCCTTGGTTCGTAGCCAAGTACTCTATCCAGCTGAGCTACAGCCGCTCTGGAAAACCGAAAGTATATCACAGAAATTTGGTAGGGCGACACGGACTTGAACCGTGGACCAAAGGATTATGAGTTTGATGGTCTTTCCTGAAGATTTCCTAGACTGCATAAGGGCTGCCAAGGGGTTTGGCGTTCTACCAGTTCGAACTTCTTTCACAAATTTATGCGGTTTTCGGGGGTGTTTCAAACAACTTTGTAGAAAGATGTAGCGCTTGGCATTGGAAATCCAAATGAAATCAAGGACAAAATTCTGGCTTGTGTTCAGAGCGACAGATGAGCATAGCTCGTCTGCTCTACCAATTTTTATAGTGAAGGCCAGCCAAGAATGAACCGTGATGTTTTTTATGCACTGCTTGCAGCTGCTCTCTTTGGTGCGAGCACGCCGTTTGCAAAAGAGCTAATCGGTGATGATGCTCCGGTCATGTTGGCGGGTTTGCTTTACTTAGGCAGCGGGATAGGCCTTGTGCTAATTCGACTTATCCGCGACAAAGGTTGGACTGTCCCAAATCTTGCGACTTCCGAATGGTCTTGGTTCTCAGGTGCGATCTTATTTGGTGGTGTTCTGGGACCTGTCGCTTTGCTATTTGGCTTAGAACAAACAACTGGATCAACAGCCTCGCTACTACTCAACTTAGAGGCAGTGCTGACGGCACTAATTGCTTGGGTAGTTTTCCGTGAGAGTGCAGACAAGCGCATCGTGCTTGGCATGATAGCTATCGTTCTCGGAGGAGGAGCATTGTCTTTTCAAACAATCGGCGAAATCGGCTTCAACTGGTCGGGGCCAATGCTGATTGCAGCAGCATGCCTTTGTTGGGCGATTGACAACAACCTTACCCGCAAAGTGTCGGCCTCAGATGCATTGTTCATTGCTGGAGTTAAGGGACTAATCGCAGGCTCGGTCAATTGCGCACTCGCATTGCTGATAGGCCTATCTTTGCCCACTGGCATCGCTACCATTTCAACCATGACACTTGGTCTGATTGGCTACGGTTTGAGTCTTGTGCTGTTTGTATTGGCGCTTCGTGGATTGGGGGCGGCTCGGACAGGCGCGTACTTCTCAACAGCTCCATTCATAGGCGCAACAATATCAGTTCTTTGGTTCGGTGAGCCAACAGGTGGCTTATTCTGGCTAGCAACTTTATTGATGGCAACTGGGGTCTGGATACACCTTACAGAACTCCATGAGCATGCGCATCATCATGAGGCGCTGGATCATGAGCACAAACATGCGCACGATGAACACCATCAGCACATTCACAGCTTTGCGTGGGATGGCCATGAACCGCATGTTCACAGACATGTCCACGCGGAAGTGACGCACAAGCCCCCCCATTACCCAGACATTCACCATCAGCACACACACTGAGGAATGCTTAGTCACTTAGCCGGGCACTTCTTACGTTTGAATCCTCCTAGGGGCTTTGTCTCAATATAGAAACCCTGCTAATATTGAACCGTGAAAACCGTGAGATTTTTAGTGATGTGTTTGCTTGCTCTTGCAATTCCATTGCAAGGGATGGCTTCGGTCGCTCAAATGTTCTGTCATGGTGGCGGTGCGGCTTCGTCGGTCGTTCAAACAGCGGCTGATCACTCGCATCATCAAGCCGCTGATCATCATAACGATCAGACCCAGCCTTCGGATCATCAAGTATCCAAAGCTGAGACTGCTAAGAGCTTGAACCACAAATGCAGCACTTGCGCCCAATGCTGCTTTGGCACAGCTTTGTTGCCAGCGCCTATCAACTTGGTTTTCAGCCAAGAAGTCAGCACCTTTGTCGCGACCAGCGCCGTGCTCTTGGGTGAGTTTTCTCCCCACAACTTAGAGCGACATCCGCGTTCCTTCCTCGCCTGAGCAATTTAGCAGCCTTGCGGTTGCGCGAATTGCAGCTCGTTCTCGTGATTGATCGACATCACGAGAGTCGATTGCTTCATGGTTAACGAGGAATCTATGTATCTCAAATCTCCAAAGCCGCCACAGCTGACTGCAGCTGTATTGCTTGCCTGCCTTCATTGGAGCAGTGCTTGGGCGCAGAATGACATCAAACCCGAAGTTCGGACTCCGGAGAAATCCGTTGAGTTGATCTACCAGTCTTCTTTTCAAAATTACCAGCGCTACTCTGCGTCCGCTGTCCAATCTTGGAAGCAGAGCAATGACACTGTGAAAGACCTTGGCGGGTGGCGTGCTTATGCTAGAGAGGTCACGCAAGACACAGACGCTAAGCCGTCCACTCCGGCACATATTCACGGAGGTCACCAATGAACCTCAAATTCAAATCAATGGTGCTAATGACCGCCGCCCTTGGGTTGTCTGGTTGTGCCAGCTACAACGTAGGGCAAGGTGTAGACAGAGCCAACCGTGACGCCAGTGGTTTTACCCAAAGCGAATTGCATCTTGCAAAAAACAAAGAAGAACGTGACAAGCGTCTTGCTGCCACGAATCAACTTTTAGCCAAGCCCGTGGGGCAAAAAGAAGCCGTCCAGTTGTTACTTGCAAACAGCCCTGCGTTTCAAGCCTTGCTGGCTCAAAACTGGGCTGAGGCGGCAAGCGCGGCGCAGTCGGGACGCATCTCCAACCCCATCTTCGCTTTTGAAAGCGTGGTGACGGGCAGTGAGACCGAGTTGAATCGCTTCTTCTCGTTTGGCTTGCTGGACCTGATCACCTTGCCTCAACGTTCGGCGATGGCGAACTATCGCATTGAGCAAGCCCAAATTCGCATGACAGCGGAGGTGGTGGATCAAGTCACCCGCGTGCGTCAAGCGTGGGTGCGTGCGGTTGCGGCAGAGCAGTCGTACAAGTATGCCGGCCAAGTGTTAGCCAGCGCAGAAGCGAGTGCGGAGTTGGCCCAGCGGATGGAGTCTGTAGGTAACTTCAACAAACTCACGCGAGCAAGACACCAAGCGTTTTATGCAGATGCTGCCACCCAATTGGCAACAGCCAAACAAATGGCTGTGTCACGCCAAGAGGAGCTGGTGAGGCTGTTGGGTTTGGATGAGTTGCAAGCCAAACAGCTTGTGCTTCCTGATCGATTGCCCAACCTGCCAAAGCAGCCCATGTCGCCTGAGGACGTAGCCAAACACGTCAGCCAAGAACGCTTGGATGTCCAGCAAGCGAAAGCGGCGTTCAACGCAGCGGCCAAAGCGCAGGGCTTGAATAAGGTGACGAGTTTGACGGACATCGAACTGTCCGTGCGACGTGGCAGCGTATCCGACAGCAGCACATCTTCATACAGCGCAAGACGTGGCTATGAGGTGGGTGTGAAGTTGCCCATTTTTGATTGGGGCGATTTGCAACGCGATGCCATGAGCGCACAAACCTTGGCTGCGGCCAATCAACTCGAAGCCACGATCCGCGCTGCGGGGTCGTCTTTGCGTGAAAACTATGCGGCTTACCGAACTGCCTATGACATCTCTAGGCATTACAAAGATGAAGTTATTCCGATTCGTAAGGTGATTTCAGAAGAGAACGTGCTGCGCTACAACGGCATGATCATCGGCGTTTTTGAGTTGCTGGCGGATTCGCGCGACCAAATTGGCGCCGTCATTTCTGCCATTGCCGCTGAGCAACAGTTTTGGTTGGCTGATGCAGCCTTGCAAGCGACATTGATTGGTCGCCCAACTTCTATTGGTGTAGCTGCCGTCAGCAGCACATCAAGCAATACGGCTGCTGGCCATTGATAGGGAATCGACATGACATCAAGACGAGATTTTTTCAAAGCAGCAGGCATTGCGGGTGGCGCTGTCTCGGCAGCAACCGTGGGGCGCTTTGCGTTGGCGGGCTTGCCAGAGCCTGTGATTCAGTCCAAGGCTGACACCATGCCGCCTTTGGTTCCCAACACCGGACGCCCCTACAACCCCGTGGTCACACTCAACGGCTGGACACTGCCTTGGCGCATGAACCAAGGGGTCAAAGAGTTTCATTTGGTCGCCGAGCCTGTGGTGCGTGAGATGGCGCCCGGCTTCAAAGCGCATTTGTGGGGCTACAACGGGCAAAGCCCCGGTCCAACCATCGAAGTGGTTGAAGGCGATCGCGTGCGTATTTTTGTGACGAACAAATTGCCAGAACACACCAGCGTGCATTGGCATGGTCAGCGTTTACCCAATGGCATGGATGGCGTGTCGGGCTTGACGCAACGGTCGATCAAACCGGGACAAACCTTTGTCTACGAGTTTGTGGCGCGACGTCCGGGCAGTTTCATGTACCACCCACATGCCGATGAAATGACGCAAATGGCGATGGGCATGATGGGTTTGTGGATCACGCACCCCAAAGAAAAGCACCCACTCATCGACGAGGTGAACCGTGACTTCTGTTTCTTGTTGAACGCCTTTGACATTGACCCGGGCAGTTACACACCCAAAACAATGACGATGCTGGACTTCAACCTGTGGAGTTGGAACAGCCGCATCTTTCCGGGCATTGATTCATTGAATGTCAAGCTCAATGACAAGGTGCGTATTCGGGTGGGTAACTTGACCATGACCAACCACCCCATCCACTTGCATGGCCATGAGTTCACGGTTACTGGGACGGATGGTGGTCCTATTCCACAAACAGCTCGATGGCCTGAAGTCACGACCGATGTGGCAGTAGGCCAAATGCGACAGATTGAGTTTGTGGCTGATGAAGAAGGTGACTGGGCATTTCATTGCCACAAGAGCCATCACACCATGAATGCCATGGGTCATGCTGTTCCTACCATGATTGGTGTGGACCATCGAGGCATTGGTAAGAAGATCAACAGCTTGATTCCCGATTACATGGTGATGGGTGAGCGCGGGATGGCCGACATGTCTGAAATGGAAATGCCTATCCCAGACAACACGACTCCGATGATGACCGGTGAAGGCCCCTTTGGGTCTGTCGAAATGGGCGGCATGTTCAGTGTCCTCAAGGTCCGCAAAGACCAAAAGCCGGGTGACTACAAAAACCCCAGTTGGTACAAACATCCAGCAGGCACGGTGGCTCAGCCCTACAGGGGCGCTGTGGCGAAACCCGCTCGCAGCAGTTCAGCAGGCGGGCAATCCATGCCAAGGTCACAAAAATCCTCAAAGGATTTTGAAGTTCAGATTCGCAAACCTACAGCACATGGTGAGCATTGACTCGACAACTCGAAACGGAGAATTCAAATGAAACGAACAAAAAGCCAAATCATGATCTTGTTAGCAGCACTCTTCCTATCTGGTGCGGCCATAGCGGGCGGCGATCATCCAGCTGGTCACGGCCATGTAGAGGATGAGAGCGCGATCGGTAAGTCTGGTTCGGCAGGAAGCGTCAATCGGACGATCACTGTCAGCATGACTGACAACATGCGTTTTACTCCTTCCAGTATTTTGGTCAAGCAGGGTGAAACTGTACGGTTCATCATCAAAAACAATGGTCAAGTCAAGCACGAATTGAGTTTGGGCACCCAAAAGGAATTACTTGAACATTTGGAGTTGATGAAGAAGTTTCCCGACATGGAGCATGACGAACCAAACAAAGTCACCCTTGTCCCCGGGCAGCAGGGTGAAATTATTTGGCAGTTCACCAAAGCGGGCATCGTCAATTTCGCCTGCTTGATGCCCGGCCACTACGAAGCCGGAATGAAAGGCACGATCAAAGTTGGCAAAAAGTAATTTTTTACAGAGAAAAGGAGCACAAGCTATGACCTCCCAAATTACCCCGCTGAATCTCACGAGGCGCTCAGTATTGTTGAGTCTGGTTGCGCTGAACGGCGCTTCAATTGCCGTCGCAGCAAGCCCGATTACTGTCCAAGTCTGGAAGGACCCGAACTGCGGTTGCTGCAAAGACTGGATTGCGCATATGGAAAAAAACAACTTCGCAACGAAAGTTATGGACCAAGGCAACAGCGCCGCGCGTGCTCGGTTGGGGATGCCTCAAAAGTTTGCTTCCTGCCACACCGCACTCATCGAAGGCTATGTGATTGAGGGGCATGTGCCAGCCATAGATATTCAGCGACTGCTGAAAGAAAAGCCACAGGCTTTGGGTCTAGCTGTTCCCGGGATGCCGATCGGATCACCCGGTATGGATGGCCCAGCCTATGGCGGTAAGCATGACGCCTACCAAGTCTTATTGATCCAAAAAGACGGGTCATCCAAAGTTTTTCACTCTTACGCATGAGGTTCACATGAACACACTCAAAAAGACGCTCGCTTTATTCACTCTTGCAATGGGTATGGCTCTGCCGCTGTGCGGATTTGCCCAATCCCTGACGGATGGAGAAGTCAAGAAGGTAGACCTTGAGGCAGGCAAAGTCACGATTAAGCATGGCGAGATCAAACACTTGGATATGCCAAGCATGACCATGGTTTTCACAGCCAAAGACAAACGTTTGTTGACCAGCATCAAGCCGGGCGAAAAAATTAAGTTTATGGTTGTAAGCGAAGGCGGCAAGATGATCGTGACTGACATCCAGCCAGCCGAGTAAAAACACGTTGTATCGGCGTGCAGTGCTGCTCGAGCAACCTACGGGTTTGCGCAAGTAGCTGTTTTCAAACTTGTAAGGGAAAAATCATGACAAACATTCGCAACTCTCTCATTGGTCTATGTGTCGCGGCAGCTTCGATGGGTTCTTTTGCCCAAAACGCCGATGAACATAAAGATCACCATCCAGCGGGAACAACTGCGCCCGCTGCGACGTCCAAAAAGACGCCTGTCAAATCCGTGAATGCAGACAAGATGGCCTCGATGGATAAGCAAATGAAAGCTATGCAGGCGATGCACGAAAAAATGGCTTATGCCAAAACACCAGAGGAACGCCAAGCACTGATGGCTGAGCACATGAAGCTGATGCAAGACGGCATGGGCATGATGAAGCAAATGGGTGGTATGTCCGGTATGGGGGGCATGCAAGGTGGCAAGGACATGAGCGGCAACATGGCTGATCGCCAGCAGATGATGGAAAAACGCATGGAGATGATGGAGTCCATGATGCAAATGATGATGGACCGCACACCGCCCGCACCAACCAAATAGTTCATTTTTACAAAGGGGAATTTGTTAGACACACCACCAAGGAACTTTTCGAGTTACGCACTAGCTTCCTAGCTTTTAAATCACTCGTCACTTAGTTCATCTATCGGCAAACAAACGGGCTGAGAAACTTTTTGCTTTACTGATTTGAGATAGCGATCAGTCGTGCTGGCATTGCGATGCCCCAACAAACCTTGAACATCGGCGAGAGTCCTGCCAGTGTGAAATGCATCTGTCGCTGACTTTCCACGAATGTCATGTAATGTGAAATTGATTGGTTTTTCTTGTGTCCGCTTCTTTTGCCGAAAACGCTGCCACTGAGACTGCAAATTTGTATAAGTCATCTCAACACCTTGTTCATTGATGAGAATGTTGTCAACTTTCGCAGAAGTAACTTTTAGACGGTCTTCAATCAATGCTTGTAGCGGCCCCGTGACAGCAACTTCGCAAAGCTGTCCAGTCTTGGACTGCTTGATACTCAAAATTTTCTGACCATTGACTGTTTTGATATCGGATAGTTTTGAAGCCAGCAAGTCTCCGACCCGCTGACTCGTAATATGCAGAAGTCGAACAACTTGCTTAACTGAGTCAGAAAGCAATTGATCCCTCAAAACTTCACGCAGCGTCTCATTGCTCACATAGACCTCACGGGGCGACTCTGCATACCGAGGAACTTGAACACAGGGATTTATCGCGACAAATGGCCTCCACTTCTTTTTTAGTTTGGCCCATTGAAATGCTGCTGAGAGTAGTGAAAGTTCACGATTTCCGCGAGTAGCACCAAAGCCAGTTTTTTGAATCCTCTTCTCCATGTATTCGTGAACCATTAGTTCATCAACCACGCTTACAGGAATGTTCTCAAAGTAGCCCTTAAGCCGAATAACGCACACCTCATAATCTGCGAATGTTGATGATTTAATTGCTTTAAGTTTTGGGTTCAGCTTCGCCAAGCTCATACGATTCGCGTGATCGAGCATGAAGTCATCAAGCATGTCAGACAGCGAAATACCATCTGTCAGTGTGAGGCCAACAAGCTTGTTGTATTCAACGATTGCCTCCTCTGGCGTACGACCAAGTCGTATCCATTTCCGCGCCCCTCCCTTCACAGGTGGACCATAGTAGTAAGTCCCACTTTTTAAGTACAGATAGGGAAGTTTTCCAAAACTCTTAAGTCCTGTCGTCTTTTTAGAAGCCATGACTCACCCCCTTTTGCACGGGTGAAGATGTCACGTTCAACTTGACTCCTTTGCTAAGCTCGACTAACGCTGCGACGAGCACAACCGGCTTTCCGCTGGAATTCCGTGCGAATGGGATGCCCAAAATTTTCAGGGCTTCACATTGTTTCGATACCTGAATAAATCCTGTTAACCAAATGACTTCATCTGGACTCAGGAAAACCGGCATCCGGACGTTTTGGAATTCCGAACTATTTGTCACGCGCTCAGGCGCGCGCTTGCTATAAAAGTTTTTTTTCTGCACGTGTGCACTCCGACTGGCAGGGAGAGAATCAATGCCAGCCTAATCAGCAAAGGATTCTCTTTGCGGTCGTGCTTTCTTGTATGTATACGTGTTCATGCATTCACCGATATCAAATAAATCCAATCCGCGGAGCTGAGTCCTTACTCGCTCGAGGCAAGTGATCTGATTTGAGCTGTCGGCCCTTTTCAAGAAGTACTTTTCCAATTCCTGTGCGCAGCATCAACGTTTGCTTGCGTGGACTCTCAAGCTGTAATACATCAAGCGCTGATGCGCTAATTTCTAATTCAATGTCATGACCCAAATAAAGTTCACACTGCTTAATAAAAATTGTCTGAGCAACGTTTCGAGCTTCTGACTTTGTGAGAGCACTTAGCTCCACAACATTTAAGCGTGACAAGAGAGGTTGCGGGATACTTTCTGTAGTGTTGGCTGTGAATATCCAACTCAGCTGTGACAGATCAAGTGTTATTTCAGGGCATGCGTTATCAGTAAATTTAGATGCAGTTGTCGGCTCAAGCAATGCATACAAAGCGTTGATAAAAGGATAGTCACCAGCGCCACGGGTCTTGTCGACTTCGTCAATGAAAATGATTCCGTTGGATACCGTAGTCTTGCTAACCAAATTGAACAACGCTCCAGCTTGAGCGTTAGACCAATGTTTTGCGCCGCCGCACAGTGATGCCGAGGACTGCTGAGTTTCCGCCTTGAGTTCTAACGTTGGGGTGTTCATGAGTCCGCTCAACGCAGACGCCAAGTAACTTTTTCCGCAGCCCGCTGGCCCCACAAGCAGCAGTGGTTGGATCAAAAATCCACGTTGCGTTTTGAAATTATTTACGGCTAATTCAGGTGCAATGATGTCGTTAATCACCTTTGACATATTGGGCATGTAGGCTGCTAAATCACCCAGTTGATTTTCATAGCCATCTGCCAAATCAGCCGCTACCCGCTCAGATGGGCTTGCGTACAAACGCTCGTAGTCAGCCAACTCCCGCCGACGACCATCAGTGATTAACTTTTCCAAGTTGATTTCTTGTATCAACTCAAACAATTTCGACCTGTTAAACACAGTGGTCACATGCTGATGTGACTTAAATGTGGCCCGGCAACTATCAGCATTACGACCTTGCGTGACAAGCTTAGTTGCCGAATCATCATCAACTTTTTTAGCATGCGATGCCCTCAGCTGCCGCAGTTCATTTAGGGTTCCAGATTTTGTTTTGTAGATGTCTGCATATGTCATCAAATCCTCCGATATAAATCAATGAGTCTTTTGAGAAACTCATTCATACATCGGTCGAACTTGACTTTTTCGGGGCGCTTATGAATCCAAATCTTTTCTCCGTCAAAAGCTGCTATTCCAAGCAAAGTTACATGGTTTTCGTAGGAGATGTTTTGAGGGTCAACGATGATCCAACCAGCGTCAAGATAACCATGCATCACTGCTGACTCAAGATCACTGACTTTTTGGTAGTCGTAATGTCCGAAAATTTCGAATGACACCCCCAACAACTCGATGCCACGTCGAGAATGACAAACAGCAAAATGATCGAAAGGCGTAATCCCAAATGGGAATTCGCCTTGAATCCACTTCAAAGTGCTAGCCGCTAAGGCTTTACGGAATGCATCTTTTACTTTGCTAAGTCGCCCATCTTCATTCGTTTCCTTTTCGTTCTGTTCTTTCTGAAACAAATGACGACTCAGCTTCCCTGACAAGTATTGAGTTAGCCTTTTTTTGAACTCGCTTTCATCAATGTAGTTGTCCCTAAAGGCTTTTTGGATTTCCAGCACTGTCCGGGCTTCACCTTCCATGCCTGTTTCGGCAGTCTCAAAAATTTTTGGATACTCCGTAGCAAACTGACGTAGGCATATCTCAGCAGCTCGCATCTGCAAGTAACGCGCAAGTCCAACCCCGCACTTGCTAGACATCTCGCGGTGATATTGAGTTGTGATGCGGGCGCCGGTCAACTGATCTGCCTCCTCTTGTGTGAGGAACGGCGCTATGCGGGACCTCCAGTGAACGCTCATAAGTGCTCTCCTAAATCTAAATTTGCAAAATTTATTATGAGCGTATCATAATGGAAAAACAACGGGAAATCTATGTATGACCCAAATCGAGCAAGCAATGTTCTGTCACACAGGGGAACGTGATGTCTTTTGAGAACAACGAGAGTCCAGCAAAGCGCGACCAAGTCACGTCTGTTCGCTTCACACGTGGAGAAAACCTACGTCTTGAACGCGCGGCCAAAGAGTGCGGGAAAACGAAATCCGAACTAATGCGGGAAGCCGCTCTCGGCATCAAGACTCGGGAATCTCGCAAGCCCATGCACCATGAACTTCTCGAAATTTACCGAGAGGCTTTAGCTATGTGCACCGAGGCAACCCGAATTCTTGTGAAAGAAGAGGTAAACCTCCCAGAGTCAATCTCCGACGAAATCAATTTGATTCGGCTCACTGCACAGAACGTTCAACAACTTGCTGTTGTTGCACACAAGAAGGGATTGATTCAATGATCTGCTCAACAAACAAACAAGCTAGGTTCATCGACGTTGTGAACTACAACGCAAAAAAAGCAGAGGTGCTGATCACAAATTGCACAAGTCGTAACAAACGCGATCTCGCAGCTGAGTTTGATGCTGTCGCGTCTGGAAACCCTGCAGTTCTGAAGCCGGCGCGACACACATCGCTGTCATTTGCAGGTGAAGAAGACATCTCTGATGACAAGATGCGGCAAATCGTTCTGTATTTCCAGAACGCACAAGCGGGGAACTCGCGATGGAGTCAATTTTGCGCGTGGCGGCACCATGACACGGCTCATCCGCATGTGCACATTGTAAGCAATCGCGTGACGCCAGCACTTACGGTTGTCGACGACAGCTTTGACCATTACAAATTTCAGTTAATCTGCCGCCGGATTGAAAAACACTTCGATCTCAAAAGGTGCCCATCCAGCTGGGAAATTCCGGCAGGACTTCGCCGTCGGCATTTGTCAATTCAAGAGCGAAAAACCGGAGTACTGACTACCGGGACACGGATTGCACAAGCTGTCGATTCAGTACTGGACTTCAACTCTGGTCAACTGACTTTTCAACAGTTTTCAGAACTTTTGGAATTCCAAGGAGTTCAGGTATCACTACATCAGCACTCAATGGGCTGCCCTTACCTTCTGTATGAAATGGGGGGAAAGATCATGAGGGGGTATGCCGTCTCTATCGCATGCTCAATCGCTGGGTTGTTGGACCGGAATGTGAATTTGCCACTGAATCGCGAATGGCTCGAACGTCTTACAGACAAGTCCTATGCAGCAAATGACCCGGACAACACAAATCTCATGAGGTATGAAGCATGAAAGTGCACACAACGACAAGCTCCGGCGGTAGCTGCGCTCGTCCGATTGATCGAATTGAAGAGATGTTGAAAAGCATAAGGATGAACTCATCGCTGCTGTACGAAATCAAATCTTCAACATCGGCAGAACAGACACTAAACGCAACCGAGCGGAAGCGGCTAGTTCAAGTTTTGAAGCAACTGATGCAGCAGCAACAGTCATGTCATACAAAGATTTTGAAACTCGTCATTGCATCGCAATTTGCCACGTTGAGTGTCTTGACGATCAGCTCATTTATGGGGCGCGTATGACACGACATTGCTTGCTCAGTTTGAAAGTGCAGTACCAAAAGGAGTTGTGCATGGTCACGCCGAACATCGACAGATGAAGCCCTATTTCATCTTCGTTCGTCATCAGCGAAATTTGATGACAAAAAAAAGGAACCCAAATGACACAACAGATCTGGGACGATGGCCACCGCTCAGTCCACGCTTTTTTGATCATGATTCACAAACACCCAGCAACAGGAAGCTCAACACAAGCCGCGAAGCTTTTAGTTTCTGCCATTTTTGATGAAGGAAATTTCCGGTTGTGCCGCATGTCTAGTTTTGACTCGCAAAATCGCGAACATGCACTGAACATCTTGAAAGCGCTCTGCTACTACGCAGCTGACTTTCGCACAGCCGCAGCCAAAGCGCACCTGAGGCAATTTACGAAACTTCGTCAGGCGCTAGCTAAAGACGCTTAACTTTCAACCTTCAGTGAGAGATTCCATGAAAACACAAAATGAAATGATCGAATTCAAAAAGGCACCTCTGACGGGTGTTCTCAAGATTTCAACTCGCGGCAATATTTCTGCAGGAGTGACCGCTAAGCGAACGGGGTACCGCGTTCATCAAGAGGGCGGAACTACGAAAGTCCGTAAATGGCATAACGAAGGGTACCCGCAGCGGCGAGATCTCGGCGAAGAGGTTGTCATGCCGAAGTCGTTTTACGACTTGGCCACGCATGTGGGAATGGACGATTTCTCCCAAGATTTTCTGAAGATTTTCATGAGCGCATTGAGTCGCCCGGGAACATTTTGCTTGCCGGCAAAGAGCTATTTTTCGGGAAAGCTTGATCAACAGGTTTTCACGATTGACTATGACACCAAAGAGATTGTGCCCAAGACATATCGAGAGCTGTTTCATCTTGTAGCGCAATCATCTCGTCCTGCTGGTAGCGGCACAAAGTACTTTGCGACACAAACGGGATCGGAGTCTCAACCGTGGGCGGTGGGCTATTACACGGGAAGCTGTGAAAAATTATTTCAATTTTTTGAAACTGAAGATGAGGCAGTTTCAGCAGTTGAAGACATGTGGATTGACGATGTCTGGAATAAAAGTGATTTCAGCGTTTATGCGACTCACGAGGAAGCACAGCAGGCACTTGCAGAAACACTTTAGCCACTCAGTCCAACCACATGACCAAAGTTTAAAACGCATAGATTTTGACCCCGCTACACCCAATACCATAGTGCTGTAGCAGCCAATGCCCAAACTGAAATAACAAACGCAATGCCCCATCGACTGGTTGGTTTTGTTTGTTGAGCCATCACCCAGTCATCAGCTTGTTGCCGACATTCCATCAAAATGTCTGTCGGTAAGAGCCTCACTGTTAGCCAGATGAGGGTTGGTAGCAAGATCACATCGTCAAGATACCCCAGCACTGGAATAAAGTCTGGGATCAAGTCAATTGGACTCAGCGCATAGGCCACTACGAACACCCCCAAGAATTTGACCAATATTGGGGTGCGGGAGTTGTTGCACGCGAACCATAAAGTTACACCGTCTCTTTTGACCCACTTTGCCCACACTTGGCAGGACTCCAAAACCTTCATTACTGTCTCCATGAAGTTAGAACCCAAATTGAGAGCCTGCACCCAACAGGGTCAACACACCTAACACCGCAAAGATTGCAGTGGCGATCGTGTGGACCAACCGCATGGGAATTTTTGCTGCTAGCTTGTCGCCAACAAATACAGCAGGAACATCTGCGATCAGCATGCCAAGCGTTGTCCCGATCACAACCAACAATGGCTCTGTATAGTGAGCAGCCATAGCGACTGTCGCGATTTGTGTTTTGTCGCCCATTTCTGCGAGGAAGAACGTGATCAACGTCGCACCAAATACGCCAAAGCGTTTGGCAATCTGCGTTTCATCTTCTTCAATCTCATCGGGAATCAGGGTCCAGATTGCCATACCAATGAATGATGCGCCGAGAACCCAACGCAAGATTTCAGGACTGATGGTGCTGGTGATCCATGCGCCTAAAGCACCAGCCAATCCATGATTGACGATGGTGGCAGCCAAGATGCCCAAAATAATTGGCACTGGCTTCTTGAAACGTGCAGCAAGGATGAATGCCAGAAGCTGAGTCTTGTCACCTATTTCGGCTAAGGCAACAACACCAGTAGAGACGAGTAGAGATTCCATAAAACGATTCCAAGGCCGGACAAAAGACAGATGACCGCAACACTTCCCCGGCCAAGTCGGAGGTGTTGTGGTCAAAGGTCTTGCCAAGTATGAAACCGCTTACGCCATGTCCTGCAGGACAAGTATGTTGACGTAAGCCACTTCGGGTGAAGAGAGGCTACTCCCCAGTGACAATTGAATTTTATCAGAGGCTCTAAGCGTCCCTATCGTGGTTGAAATGCGATGAGTCCCATGCCGATGAGTGCCACGCCCCCTCCCAATACATCCCAGTGTGAAGGTTGGACTCCGTCAACGATCCACAACCAGAGAATGGCAACACCTATATAGACCCCACCATAAGCAGCATAGGTCCGGCCAGTTGCTGTGGGGTGCAGTGTGAGCAACCAAGCAAACATTGCCAATGAGATTGCAGCTGGAATCAACAGCCAAGCCGCGCGCCCTTGCCTTAAAACAAGCCACGGCAGGTAGCACCCAACAATCTCTGCGATTGCTGTAATCGCAAACAAACCTGAAACTTTAAGAAATTCCATCTCAGTTACTTTCAAAGGTGTGCGTACGATGAACATGCCTGTTCTTGTTAATTTTGGATTTCGGCTCGATTTTTGACAATTCGGTGAGAACGCCACATTGGTCGACCGAACCAATACCCGAGCAGCTTTTCCGCAATTCAATGAGCTGCTTTTGCAGTTGTTTTAACTCTTTGATTCGAACCGCAACATGTTCGATATGCTCGTCGATCAATACGTTGACATCCGAACAGTCGTCAGGTGGAGAGTCCTTGTACCTGAGCAAGGCTCGAATTTCATCCAGCGTCATATCTAAGCCGCGACAGTTTCGAATGAAAGACAGTCGATCCAAATGCGCAACCCCATAAACCCGATAGTTGCTCTCTGTTCGCACAGTTTGCGGTAACAACCCTTCGCGCTCGTAGTAACGAATGGTTTCTACCTGAGTATTGGTGGCCCTAGCCAGTTCGCCGATTTTCATGTCATCACCTTGAGCTAGGTAGTTACTTTTCTGCGATTCATTTTAGTTCTTGACTCTGTAGTGACTTCAGGGTTTGTAATATACCCATACGGAGAAACACATGAAACCCGACGAGCAAAACCAACAAAGTTGCCATGCCTGTGGCTGTGCAGACAGCGGTGCGACGTCACTTCCCACCAGTACATCTATTGCGCCTGATCCCATAAAGACTGAATCAAAGCGTTTTCGAATCTCGAACATGGACTGTGCATCAGAAGAGTCAGAGATCCGACGAGCACTTGAGGGGTTAGATGGAATTCGTGCTTTGCAGTTCAACCTAGCCGCTCGGGAGTTGAGCATTGCCGCTGACGAGCAGCAACTCTCACTAGCGCTTAATGCCATTCGAAAGGCAGGCTTCAAGCCTGAACCACTCAGCGTAGATGTAGGGTCATCAAACAGCGGCGCTGACGACACCTCGGCTAGTTTTTGGAACTCATGGGGAAAATTGATAACGTCTTTAGGGTTGGCTATTGCTGCGGAGGGACTGGCATTTGCGTTCTCTGACAGTTGGCCTGCAAAGATTTCTGGGATGGTGCTCGCAGCAATTGCGATCGCACTGGCTGGTTTTTCGGTTTATGGCAAAGGGCTAGCTGCGCTGAAGCAGGGACGCTTGAGCATCAACGCTTTGATGAGCGTGGCAGTTACAGGCGCTTTTGCTATTGGTCAATGGCCAGAGGCTGCCATGGTGATGGCCTTGTATGCATTGGCCGAAGCTATTGAAGCCCGTGCTGTTGATAGCGCCCGCAACGCCATCAAAAGCCTGCTGGCACTTGCACCAGAACAAACCGAAGTGCGGCAAGCAGGTGGGCAATGGGCAGTGCAGCCCGCTATAAATGTGACCGTGGGCGCAATTATTCGCATCCGTCCGGGTGAGCGTATTGCCCTTGATGGTGTTGTGATGCAGGGCCTTAGCGCAGTTGATCAGTCGCCAGTGACAGGCGAGAGTCTTCCGGTAGACAAAGCTGTTGGTGATGAGGTCTATGCAGGAACCATCAACCAATCTGGCGCGCTGGAAGTACAAGTGACTGCCCCCGCATCAGACAGCACCTTGTCTCGCATCATTCATGCGGTTGAACAAGCACAGTCATCACGAGCACCTACACAAAGGTTTGTTGATCAATTCGCTGTTGTTTACACACCAGCAATTTTTGTGTTCGCTGTTGCTGTGTTTGTGTTGACCCCTTGGTTGATGGGGTGGACATGGTTAGAGGCTCTCTACAAAGCATTGGTCTTGCTGGTCATTGCCTGCCCCTGTGCGTTGGTGATATCAACGCCAGTGACAGTTGTGAGTGGCTTAGCAGCAGGCGCGCGTCGAGGGATTTTGATCAAAGGCGGCGTCTATCTTGAGGAAGCCCGAAAAATCAAAGTCGTGGGAATGGACAAAACGGGAACCATTACGGAAGGAAAACCAAAATTGGTGGCGTTTGAGTTGCTAGATAGTGACGCAGAGCTTGCAACGATTCAATGCCTTGCAAAAAGTTTGGCGGCACGCTCCGACCATCCCGTGTCCAAAGCTATCGCTGAGGGACTGACCGCCAACATGCTTGAAGTTGGTGACTTTCAAGCGGTTGCAGGTCGTGGGGTTCAAGGGCAGATAGAAGCTCAACCTTATGCACTAGCTAACCATCGCTGGATAGAAGAGCGAGGGCAGTGTTCGGCAGAACTGGAACAACGCCTTGAGACTCACGAAAAAGCAGGCAGGACCGTCACTATTTTGGCGAATGCGAATCGGGCGATTGCCCTGTGCGCTGTAGCCGATACCATCAAACCTTCATCAGCACAAGCCGTTGCAGAGCTTAAGTCGTTGGGTGTCACACCCGTCATGTTGACGGGCGATAACGTTGCGACAGCTCAAACAGTAGCGGCACTTGCAGGCATTGATGAAGTTCGTGGAAATTTGTTGCCAGAAGACAAGCTGGTAGCCATCGATGAACTTCAAAAGCAATTTGGTATCACAGCAATGACAGGTGACGGTATCAATGATGCACCCGCCCTAGCAAAAGCTGACATTGGTTTTGCAATGGGTGCCGCAGGCACTCACACAGCAATGGAAGCAGCTGATGTTGTTGTCATGAACGATGACCTGAGCCGCTTGCCAGAAACCATCCAGCTGTCAAAGAGGACGCACGTTATCTTGTGGCAGAACATCGTTTTAGCGTTGGGTATCAAAGCAGTATTCCTTTGGCTTGCTATTTTTGACAACGCTTCGATGTGGATGGCCGTGTTTGCAGACATGGGGGCAAGTCTGTTGGTAGTTTTTAATGGATTAAGGCTGCTTAGATTGAGAGGCTGAGGAAGAATTGCTGCAATGGGCAGAGTTATTGGTCAGGGCCGCTGTATTTAGTGGTCACGTTGCTGGACTGATACCCTCCGACGACAGGACTATGGTGGTAGAGGTCGTAGAGAGGATTTGCGATCGTCTGAAAGATCGACTGTAAGCGGCAACAAAAACCGCTCAAAAAAGTTGGATGAACTCTCACTGCTGTGCTGTCTGTAGAAAACTTTCTACAAGAGCACCTCAGAAACAAGAAAGCCCGGCATGAAAGCCGGGCTAAGTCCTTGATTTGATTGGTGGGGCGGCGCGGACTCGAACCGCGGACCAAAGGATTATGAGTCCTCTGCTCTAACCAACTGAGCTATCGCCCCAACCGAAGCTGCCATTGTAGTTTGTGCGCAAAGGGCGAATTCAAGTATTCAGCGCTGAGGTCGAAACATCTGTGACGGCACTGATTCCAGCGCCCTGACTGTTTTTGACTCACACCCATGACCTACGAAATCATCAGCGCTCTTAAGAGCCGCATCATTCGCTGGCCACGTCATTTGCTGATGGCTGGCGGCCTTTGCTTGCTCGTGGCATGCGGCGGTGGAGGCGGCGGCGGGGGCAGCCCAAGTACAACAGCAGCTCCCTCCGTCACCTTCACGCAAGTGAACGCAGGCGCAACGGTTTACTCTGGCAACAGAGTTCAAATGACTCCGAGCTACAACTACGGCTCAGGTGTCATCACTTGGATCGATGGCAATGGCCAGGCACAAACGCGCCAAGTCGTTAACCCAGGTACGCCGATTGATGACTACCCCACTGCGACCACCACCTACACGCTCACCGTACGCTACCAAGACCCAACCACTGTGCGTCCTAATGAACTGAGCACAACCAAAACCATCACCGTCAACATCACTCCCATTGATTTGGTTCAGCCAACACTGACCTTGACGACCTCCCCCTCAGGTTCGGTTGCATTCGGTACGACAGTGGCCGTGACACCGACCATCACGTATGACAGCAGCAAGATCAGCATCACATCGAGCACGATCAACAACAGCGTGACGGGTATCAACACCGCCGTTACATCTGGCGTGGCTATTAATCAAAACGTCACAGCCAACACCGTATTTACTCTGCGTGTCGAATATGTAGACATTCGCGAAACACCCAACAGAACTTTTCCTGCACTGACCACTACTGCAACGAGCACCATCTCGACAGACCCATTGCCTCTGACACAAGCGGCATCGTTGACGGCGGGTCGATCTGAGCAAATTTCCATCTTGTTGGGAAACAACAAAGTACTCGTAGCTGGCGGCACAACGAATGGCACGTTGCCTGTCAAAACAGCCGAACTGTATAACCCTGACACAAACACTTGGAGCGCAACAGGCAGCATGGGGGTTGCGCGACGCGGCCACACAGCCACGCTTTTGTTAGACGGCAAAATTTTGGTCACTGGCGGTTTCGATGGCACAGTTGAGTCGCCGACTGCAGAGATTTATGACCCCGCCACTGGCATTTGGACAGCCACTGGCGCTATGGGGCGAGGCCGCAAATACCACACGGCAACACGTCTTGGTGATGGCAAGGTGCTCATTGCTGGCGGCATCGTCGCGACAAACGTTGGCAATGGTCGAATCGCAGAAATTTATGATCCATTGCTTGGCACATTCACATCGATGCCCGTCACGCCTTCTTCGGCATTGATGTCTGCACCTCGCTACAAGCACACAGCATCTGTTCTGAACGATGGTGTCACCGTCGTTCTGACGGGCGGCTTTGACCCCGCTGTACAAGGCACGACCGAAGTTTTCACTTATGTTGCGGCATCGCCCACAACTTCTAGCTGGGCAGCTGGCCCTGCCTTGGCCAAATCCAGGTATGAACACGCTGCAAGCTTATTGACAGGCAACAGAAAAATTCTGCTAACAGGCGGCTATGGGCAAGGGTTGAACACTGCAGAGATCTGTGACTTCTCATTGGCAACACCCGCATGTGCCACGACCACATCGATGTCAACATCTCGCGCTTCACACACGAGCACACTTTTGGCCAACGGCAATGTTTTGGTCATTGGCGGCAATGACGGTTCACAAATTCTCAAAACCATCGAGCTTTTCGATCCAGGAACCGTGCTTTGGACGACTCATGCCAAGGTCATGCTCACTGCACGCGCAGGCCATTCGAGCACTCTGATGAGTAACGGCAGAGTTTTGATCAGTGGTGCAAACAATCAAGTGAGCGGTGTGACAACCGCAACCGCAGAATTGTGGATCCCTTGATCAAGTTTGGTGTCAATCGGTCGATTCTTTCATTCACAAATTCTCTTTTCAAAGGTGCTCTCATGAAAAAACTCATCACACTCACGGCGCTTGTCACATCAGCACTCACAGCCATGGCTCAACCTGCCAAGCCCACGTACGCTTACTATGAAGGTGTGAATCTGAGCATGGGTGTTGCACACAATGCATCGCAAGTCACCACGACATCAGGTGCTGTCACCAAAGGCAACACCACGCTGGGTGTGGCAAAAGTGAACTACACATTTGCACTCGCCTATCCAGCCAAGCTCGGCGTGTCCGCCACTTTTGATTTGAAAAATTCGAAGATCACCAATGACGAGTACTTGGCAACTTCAACACCGACAGAGATCACGGTCGAGCCAGGTTTGCTGCTGCTGACCAATTCCTTGTTGTACGCGAAGCTCGGCACCTACTCAAGCCGCTACGAAAGCATCAACGGCTCACGTAACCTCAACGGAAAAAGCTACGGTATTGGCCTCAAACACTATGTGTATGGACAAAATTTCGTCCAAGCTGAGTGGACACAGCGTGAACCAGACAGCAGCAATACAGGCTTCAACGGCGACAAGTTCAAACAAAGCTCTGGCGCTGTATACGTCGGCTTCAATTTCTAAGCTGCACGAACTTTGAAACCGCGAGGGACTTATCATCCCTCGCATGAAACTCTCTCCCCGAGCCCTCGGGCTCACCTGCGCGGTGCTCACGGTGCTGATTTGGTCCTCCTTCATTGTGGTGGCCAGAGCATCGGCAGCGCACACCCTTCTCCCCCTCGACATTGGCTTTTTGCGCATCATCGGCGCGGGTTGCGTGTTGCTGCCTTGGGGTTGGTGGCTGATGCGGGCACAACGTCAGTCGGGTGAACGGGCTGGCTCATTCATGGGCCTGTCACCCCTGCCTTGGCGCATCACGGCTTTGGGTGGACTCTTTGGCAGCATGCTTTACGCCATGCTCGCCTATTCTGGGTTTTTCTTTGCGCCAGCGGCTCACGCCTCTGTGTTGATGCCAGGCAGCTTGCCGCTGTGGACATCACTCTTGGCCATTGTGGTGTTGCATGACCACATCACTCGGTCACGTGCCATTGGCTTGGCCTGCATCGTCTTGGGCGACATGTTCGTAGGCGGAGCCAGTTTGCTCAAAGCTTTTGATGGCGGTGAAGTCTGGAAAGGCGACTTGCTGTTCATGAGTGCCGCGTTTTGCTGGGCCTGCTACACCGTGCTGGTGCGACGTCATTCACTCGACCCTGTGCGTGCCACCATTGCCATTACCGCCTTCTCTTGCACCACATTTGTTCCTGCCTACGCATGGGCCGCTTACATGCACTGGGTGCCTAGCCACCTGAGCCTCGCGCCTGCAGGTGAGATGGTGTTTCAAGCGATGTACCAAGGCATCGGGTCTGTCGTGATCTCAGGCATCACCTTCAACGTGATGATTCGTCACTTTGGCCCTGTACGATCGACCATGATCACTGCCCTCGTGCCTAGCCTATCGGCTTTGGGGGCAGTGGTGTTTTTGAATGAGCCGATGAGCTTGAACCTGCTGGCAGGCGTGGCCTTGGTTACTTGCGGTATTTTGTTTGGCGTGCGCTTGCCAAAACCTTGAAGCCGTTTACTTGTGGCTGAGGGCGTTACTCACCAACTTGGATGTGATATCCACAATTTGAATCATGCGGTCATAGGCCATGCGCGTTGGGCCAATCACACCCAAAGTGCCCACCACATGGCCATCGACCTCATAAGGGGCGCTGACCACAGAGAGCTCCTCCATCGGCACAATTTTGCTTTCGCCACCGATGTAAATGCGCACACCTTCGGCCTGCGCCGAACTATCAAGTAAACGCACCAACTGTGCCTTTTGTTCAAACAAGTCAAAGGCACGGCGCAGGTTGCCCATGTCACTGGAAAAGTCACTGACCGACAACAAGTTGCGCTCACCGCTGATGACCACATCATCTTGGGCTTGGGTCAAAGCTTCGGTACTCACCTGCACAGCGGCTTGCATGAGTGAGGCAATTTCACCGCGCAACGACTCGACTTCTGCCAAGAGTTTTTCACGGACTTGCTCAATGGCCATGCCAGCGAAATGCTGATTCAGATAGTTGGATGCTTCCACCAGCTGGGAAGCCGTGTAGTCAGTCTCGGTAAACAGCACACGGTTTTGCACATCGCCCTCGGGGGACACAATGATCACCAACAAGCGTCGGTCTGACAAACGCAAAAACTCAATATGGCGAAACACCGAGCTGCGCCGCGGCGCAATGACCACACCGACAAACTGGGATAAATCCGACAACAGGTGCGCCGCATTGGCGATCACTTTTTGCGGCTGATCTGGGGCCAAAGTTGGGGTTTGCATGTGCGTGCGATCCGCCGTCAGCATGGTGTCGACAAACAAGCGGTAGCCCAAAGCCGTGGGAATGCGGCCTGCCGAGGTGTGGGGGCTGGCGATGAGGCCTAACTCCTCCAGATCTGACATCACGTTGCGGATGGTGGCGGGCGACAGTTCGATGCCTGTGGCACGCGACAACGTGCGCGAGCCGACGGGTTGCCCGTCGGCGATGTAGCGCTCTACCAGCGCTTTGAGCAATAACTTGGCGCGATCGTCTAGCATGGTCATCCTGTTGTCGAATTTTAGTGATGTAATTTGCCTATGAAATCGAAGTT
>JACCDR010434574.1_pt1 | contig 22589 bp, 23 predicted proteins | sample 7446431 | NCBI WGS metagenome assembly JACCDR01 (sample SAMN15323443, study PRJNA562643) | freshwater metagenome | isolation source: river surface water | place: USA:Blue River Watershed | collected 2017-08-17 | reverse complement strand
GTTCATTCTTGATTCAAGACGCATCAAATTCATCAATCCCTTCATACGATATGTATATTGGTTGGAAGTCTGTTGATGATCCAGCATTTAGTTCATATAAGCTTGAGTTTGCAACGTCAACTGACAATTCAGTGTATGGAGCATATAGCCCTGTTGGATCTGGATTGTCTAATCCTGTCACTAATTACTACGTTCATCGTAATCTTGATTCATCAAAATACTATCGATACCGTCTTGGAGTTGTAAGTACTAATGGCAACACGTCAATTCGTGCTGGTGCGTTTACTACAGCAAAACCTGATGGAGTACAAAACTTCGGTGAAGGTGGTAGTGGGGGTGCTGCAACTGCTGCGCAAATTCAAAATATTGTTCCAACACAAGGAGTAGATAAAAATGTTTCAATAACATATTTGTTTACTGACAGTTCTGCTGCAAACAAAACTACTCCTAGTTATGATGCTCGAGTTTTCTATAACACAGGAATTACACTCCCAAGTAATGCATTTGCTGGAGGTAATCTTACAGTGTCTGATGCCTCAAAGATGCCTACTTCAGGATTTGTTCAAATCAACAATGAAGTAATTGGTTATACTTCAAAAACAGGAAATACTCTTACAGGGCTTACTCGTGGTACGTGGCCTACTGGAGGTCGTGGTACACGACAAAATCTTATCTTCTTTGCTGGTACACCGGTGTGGGTAATGGCGGTAAATACAACACCTACTGAAATTGTAAATACAAGTGTTGTATCTGGGCAAACTGGTTCTGTCACATGGAATACTTATAATGAACTTAGCCTTGCTGGTTCAACTTATACCAACGTTGGTATTAGAGTGTTGGTACATGACAATCAAGATGCTGGTTCTGGTCCACTTACAACTCAAAATGATTTGTCTGAAAGTGGTATCTTAAACACACTTGATCTTGCATTACCAAGTGTTGGGTTTGCTACAACTACTGGAAGTGGTCTTGAAAGCGTAACATCTGTACCGATTACTGTGTCGCTTAGTCGAACATACCCACTCAATGTTACCGTGCCGTACACAGTATCAGGTACTGCTGTTGGAGGAGGGGTAGATCATAGTCTTGCAAATGGAACATTGACCATAACTGCAGGGCAAACTTCTGCTGATATTACTGCAACAATTGTAAATCAAAATATTCAACGAAAAAATAAAACACTCGTTATAACACTTGGTACACCAACAAATGCAACAATTGGGATAAATAGTGTATATACATATACAATTATTAATCATCAAAACGATACTACTGCACCGGTAGTTACTCTTGTCGGTGCTACTCCAATACATATCTTGAGTGGTACAACATTTGTTGATCCAGGTGCAACTGCAGTCGATAATATTGATGGAGATATTACTTCATCTATTCTCGTTACTAATCTTCCAAATACATCGACATATAGCGCAACACCGTATCAGGTGACATACACTGCAACAGATGAATCTGGTAATGTTGGTACAGCTATTAGAGAGGTATATGTTGATGATGCATCAGCGGTAACATACAACATTGTTGCAACTGCTGGACCAAACGGTACGATTAGTCCGGCTGGTACGACTGCTGTTACGGTAAACACTAATCAGACATATATCATTACGCCTGATGCAGGCTATAAAGTAGAAAGTATTGTTGTTGATGGTAATCCTCCGTATCTTCCAACGAGCGGTGTTAATACCTATACATTCACTAATGTAACAGTTGGTCACACAATTTCTGCAACCTTCAGCGCGCTTCCAGTGACCGGTGATACAGTTGGTCCAGTCATTACACTCAATGGTACAAATCCGATGAGTGTTACTAAAGACGAAGTATTTACTGACCCGGGTGCTACTGCGCTTGATGCAGTCGATGGTGTTCGTACTGTTACTGTAACAGGAAGCGTTGTTAGTTCGGTTGTAGGAACATATACACTTACTTATAGCGCAACAGATACCACTGGTAATACAAGTATTGCGACACGAACGGTTAATGTTGTTCTCGCAAATACGTACGATATCACTGCAACTGCTGGACCAAACGGTACAATTAGTCCAGCTGGTGTTTCAAGTCTTGCGACTGGTGCAAGTCAAACATACACTATTACTCCAGCGACTAATTACAGCATAAGTACACTTGTGGTTGATGGGGTAAGTGTTGCTCCAGTAAGTAGTTATACATTCAGTAATGTAACCAAAAATCATACTATTGCAGCAACCTTTGCGCTTGCGCCAGATACTATTGCTCCTGTCATTACACTCAATGGTACAGATCCAATGAATATTACTTTAGGTGGAACATTTATCGACCCAGGTGCTACTGCGACCGATAATAGAGATGTGTCAGTAGTTGTTGTAGCGAGCGGTACCGTAAATACTTCTGCGGTTGGTACTTATACTGTAACGTATAACGCAAGTGATCTTGCAGGAAATGTTGCAACACCAGTAACACGAACAGTAATAGTGGCATATGCACCAACATACACCATTACTGCAACTGCGGGTGCAGGTGGTACGATTAGCCCGCTTGGTGCAACAGCAGTACCTTCTACGACAAATCAGGTATACACCATAACCCCAGACGAAGGGTATGGAGTCGATACGCTTGTGGTTGATGGGGTACGACTTGCATCTGCAACTAGTTATACCTTTAGTAATGTCATTGCTCCGCATACTATTGCCGTAACATTCTCGACAAATCCAGACCTTACTGCTCCTGTCATTACACTCAATGGTACAGATCCAATGAATGTAATACTTGGTAGTACCTTTACTGATCCAGGTGCAACTGCGACTGATAATATTGATCCATCAGTAGTTGTTGTAGCGAGCGGTACCGTGAATACCTCTGCAGTTGGTACGTATACCATTACATATACAGCGGTTGACCTTGCTGGAAATATTGCAACACCAGTAACGCGAACAGTAACAGTTGGATACGCTACAACGTACCCAATCACTGCAACTGCTGGACCAAACGGTACGATTAGTCCATTAGGAATCACTGATGTGAACGCTCAGTCAGATCAGACCTATACTATTACTCCAGATACAGGATACGACCTTGATACACTTGTGGTTGATGGAGTAAGTCTTACACCTACTGAAAGTTATACCTTCACTGGTGTCATCGCTCCTCATACCATTGCGGTAACATTCAAACCAGAAACATCATCAGTGCCACCAATTATTACTATCTTGGGAGATAATCCAATGGCGGTAGCAAGCGGTACAACATTTGTCGACCCAGGTGCTACTGCAGTTGATGCGGTAACCGCAGAAGCACTCGCAGTAATTGCTGTTGGTAGTGTAAATACATCAGTTGCTGGAACCTATAAAATAACGTACTTTGCAAGTGATTCGCTTGGTAATAGTGCTACAGCAGAACGAACCGTAACAGTTGATGATGTAAGCCCTCCTGCAATTAGTTCGGTGCAAATTCCTGTTATTACAACCACAGCTGCTGTTATTACATGGCAAACAGATGAACCTTCTACTTCACAAGTAATTTGGGGTACTACTCCAGGCAATCTTAATCGAACAACAACACTTGATAGTGCGCTGTCGGTGTATCACATGGTCGCACTTAGTGCTGCAACAACTGACCTTGATGGTTCACCAAACATTCTTACTCCAGAAACTACGTATTACTTTAAAGTTCGTTCGACCGATGGATTCTCAAATACAGCAGAGCTTCCTACTGAACAATCTTTCTCAACGTCTGCAGTGGTAACACAAACAATTACATTACCATCTTCGATTAGTACTGGTGCTAACAACACAATTGATCTTTCTGCTCCAACAATTTCAAACTTTGAAATTAAAGAAATTACTCCATTCACTGCAACTGTCACCTTTACAACAAATGAAGAAACAATTGCATTTGCTGAGTTTGGTAAAGATACTCAGTACGGCAGTAGTATGGGGAGCACTAAATATCAAACAGAACATAGTATTAAACTCACTAGTTTGCGTCTCGGTACCAAATACCATGTACGAGTAAATGCAGTAGATAAAAGTGGTAATGCAACAACCTCAGAAGATAAAACATTCACGACAAAATTCTTGAGTGAGGATGACCCAGACCTAAAAACAATTGATAATATCGCTCAGTATCAAGAAGAAATTGAGGCAACGCTTGAGTCAATCCTTCCATCACTTATCCCACCGTTTATTGAAAAACCAGCTATTAGTGCAATTACTGAAAATAGCGCAACAATTACATATCGTACCAATATCAAAGCATTCCCGACAGTTAGTTATGCTACTGATGATACCTACAACAAAACCGCTGATAAGCCATATAACGTAGAGATATCAGATACAACAGTGAAGAAGTTGTCACATAGTATTGTACTTACTGGTCTTAAGCCAAATACTAAATACCATGTTATGGCAAAAGCATTCTCATTGCCGCAAGTAGTTGGTAAATCAGAAGATATTGTGTTTACGACACTTCCTTCAAAAATCAGAGGTGCAATTGTTGATCGTAAAAAAGATTCATTCTCTGTTGTTTGGACCACTGAAGAGCCAACTACATCAATCATTAATTACAAGAACACTACCACTGGTAAATCTGCTCGAATTGTTGATGACGTGCGCAATACGTCACACTTGGTAAAAGTTGAAAATCTTCAACCAGGTACTACATATGAAGTAACTATCTCTGGATACAATGCAGAAGGTAACTTGTTTGAAGGGGGAGCACCACTCTTTGTAAAAACTTCGGTTGATACTACTGCTCCGGTAATATCAAATATTAAAGTAGAAAGTGCGCTTATTGTTGGAAGAACAGATAAAGTTCAGACCATCATCTCATGGCAAACAGATGAACCTTCTACTTCAGCTGTCTATTACGAAGAAGGATCTGGTACTGCTGACAAGCCACTTACCAATAAACAACAAGATGGTGAGCTTACCAAAAACCACGTGATTATTTTGACATCACTCAAGCCGGGTACAGTATATCGATTTACAGTAGAATCGGTCGACGATGCGAATAATAGTTCAAAACCACCAATACGAACGATTATTACCCCAAAGAAAACAGAATCAATTGTTGATGTTATCTTCAAAAACTTCAACGAAACATTCAACTTTGTCAATAATGTTCGCTAATAAAACATAAATAAAACCACCACGGAAGAGTTCCGTGGTGGTTTTATTTATGGTATATATAGAAGATACTATGGCTGATATAAACGATAAAATCCGTATTTTGCTTGTCGATGACGACGAGATGATGTTTATTTATTTTCGAGATATTTTTTGGATTCATGGTCGGAGTGATACGTATGACGTGATTAGAGCATCATCGCTTGCAGAGGCAGAAAAAAAGATTGCTGATCCTGCAACCAAACCTCAAACAATTTTTCTTGATGTCATGATACCAGTACTTGGCGAAGATAATAGTATTCCAGCACAACTTCACCGCACTGTTGGTTTTATTGAAAAAATTAAAAAAGATCCAATACTATCGTCAACAAAAATTATTATCTATTCTGGTCAAAAAGAAAAAGAAATCAATGATGCGCTTCGTAAAGTAGGTATTGACGATTACCTTATTAAAGGAGAGATGATGCCAAAAGAAATAATTGAATTTACTGATAAGTTCCATGGACGTCATAATTAAAATTGAGAATGTTAATCTTTGGTATGAAAAAGGGACACCGGTAGAAGTTCACACGCTTAAAAATATCAATCTTGAAATTGAGCGAGGGGACTATGTGGCCTTTTTCGGACCATCTGGTTGCGGCAAGACCACGATGTTGTACTCAATTTCTGGTATCGACCGTTTCCAAGAAGGAAAAGTATTGATCAACGGGCGTGATATTTCTGGGCTTACAAACCAGGAGCTTGCTATTTTTAGGCAAACAGGTATCGGTATTGTCTTCCAGCAATTTAACCTCGTGCCATCACTTACAGTTCTTAAGAATGTTGGTTTGCCAATGTTGTTTGTTGGGATCTCTTCAGAAAAAGCCGATATTGAAGCAATGAAACTCCTTGAACGTTTGAACCTTAAAGATTTTGCCGATCGTTACCCACACGAACTTTCTGGGGGGCAACAACAGCGTGTTGGTATTGCTCGAGCACTTGCGAATAACCCGCCAATTATTATTGCTGACGAACCACTTGGTAACCTTGACTCAGTAAACGCTAAGCTCACCCTTGAGTTCTTAAAAGAGCTTAATGAAAAAGACGGCCGAACAATCATTATGGTGACACACGAAGCATGGAGTTTGCGTGATGTAAAAACTATTTACCATATGAAAGATGGTGAGATTACTAATATTGAAAAAGTCAAAAAAGTAGAAGAAGTCGAACCTGTTGCCACTGCTCCGGTACAAGAAATATCACAAGCAGAGCAGTTAGAAGTAGAAGCTGATCACAAGTCGGTGCGTATCCTTGCAAACTTTTTACTCCGTGGGTACTCAGTTGAAGAAATTGTTCGGTTTGAACAATTCACAAATGAATTTTTTAGCCAAAAGATAGACAAAGAACAACTCTATAAAATGATCGATTTGCCATATAAAGATGGTGGGGTAGGTCTTTATAAAAATAAGGCTATTCGGGTAACCAACTATCTTGCAGAAGTACTTGAGAAGCGAAAAGAACTCAAGAGTATGTATGATCTTATTGATAATAATCCAGAGCTACCTATCTCTGAAGAGGTAACTATGATTCGAAATTGGTTGCTTCAAGATCATGACAAAAAACTTAGTTATTTCCAAATAAAGGCATTTGACCAAGTAATATCAGATAGAATAAGACATTTCTTGCCACAAGATAAAGTAGTTGAGATGCTCAATTTACCAATCAAAAAATTTGGTGCTGGTTTTACGTTTCGAGCAGCACAAACAATGTCTGAAAAGCTTGAATTAGTACTCCATAATAGTGCGTTACAATCAACTATTCAAGAAACTAATACTAATTTTGAAAAAAAGCTATAATAAGACCATATGCTAGCATCAAGTAAGCTTATCTTTAAAGAGATGATATCTCTTTCACTACGAACCTTTCGTACAAGGCCACAGCGAGCATTCTTGACTATTATGGGTATGTCGGTTGGTATTGCTACTGTATTACTTCTTGTTTCGCTTGGTTATGGACTGCAGTATATTTTGATTGGAAAATTGATGACCACTGAAGACTCACTTGTTTCAATGGAGATTTCTTATCCAACAGAAAGTAATATGGTTATTAAAAAACCACTCCTTGAAACATTGCGAGGGTATGAACATGTGGCAGAGGTGAGTCCAATCGCTGACTTTCCTGGTGAAATTAGTGAAAACGGAAATTCAGGAATTTTGATCGATGCTCGTATTGTTGAGGAAGCATATTTCCGAATGACTGGGTTGTTGCCAACTATTGGTACAGCTCCTTCAGAGGCTGACTCAGGTATCGTTGCATCAAGTCAGACATTGATACCACTCGGTCTTGTTGCTGATGAGACGTCAATAGGTAAGGCGTTATCATTTAAAATATTTTATCAAGACGAAGTAAACAATATCTCAGAAGAAGTATTTTCAAATAACCCAATAGCAATTAAGGGGATTATTAGCGACGAATCGATGGCTCCAATGACTATTGTTCTTGCGAGTTCACTCCCGAAAGAACCGCCGTTTTATAGTAAAGTATTGGTCAAAGCAAATGATGTTGATGTACTTGAACCACTCCGTGATCGATTGCTTGGAGAAGGTTTTTTGGTATCGGCTCGTATTGATCTTGTAACGCAAGCTCGAAAGATTACTAATATTATTACAATCATTCTTGGTGTGTTTGGTGTTACCGCGCTTGTTGTTTCTGCGATCGGAATGTTTAACACAATGCTTGTTGGTTTCTTGGAGCGTATCTATGAAGTTGGTATTTTGAAATCAATTGGTGCTACTGATAAAGATGTAAGAAACCTGTTCCTTGTAGAATCATCTTTGATGGGTTTTCTTGGTGGGGTGGGGGGTATTGCTATTGGTGCTTCCGGAGGGGCTCTCCTCAATGCTGCACTTAGTTTTTTTGCGAGTCGTTTTGGTGGAGACGCTATAAAGCTGTTTTTGATCCCGTGGGGCTTTGTGGGGCTTATTTTGATATTCTCAGTAGTGATTGGTTTTGTTTCTGGATGGTGGCCAGCACACCGTGCTGCAGGACTTTCTCCAAAAGAAGCATTTATTCGAAAATAAAAAACTCTTCCATCATAAAGGAAGAGTTTAATAATAGTAGTGCTCAATATCATAGATATCGAGATCGTGTCTTTTGAGCCGATTGATGTTTTCTTTTGAATAGAGCACGTTTAAAAATTTGTTTTCTATGGCATTATTTTTCAAAAAATCTAATGCAAATTTTTCTGAGATACAAAACTTTTGTAGTTCTGATTGGTCTGATTTTGTATTGTTGCAAACAATACAAAACAGTGGTTCAAATATGTTTTTGTTTTTATGAATAAATAAAAACATATCGCGATCTGATTCAAAAAGCTTGCATATATCATCAAGCATGTGTGGAAATGCAGTGCCGTTTACAGATACAATGCTTTCTGGCTGGCATTCAATAATTTTTTGTTCAAGTGAAAAATCGGGTAACTGGCAAACAATATGCCAACGAAGTATGAATTGTTTTTTTGAAAGAGTTTGTTCGGTGTGCATGTAATATTTTTTTTGATATTACAACATACATTAGTGTTGTCAAATAAAATCTCCCTATATATGTATAGGGAGGAGGTTATGGAAGGTTTACTATAGCAACGATACGATCTCGTATATCAATAAACTGAAGTACTTTTTTATCGGTACTATCAGTTTGTTTTATAAACTCAGTAATCTGATTGATATGATGTGAGATTATACTATGGTCTTGATACCCTAGAGCTGTTGCAATCTGCTTTTCTGAGATACCGGGGTAGTAGGTGCGTATAAGATATATATACACCTGGCGAATTGTTACATGAGTTGTTTCGCGGCTTTTACTCTTTATTGTATCGATAGCAGTATTGGTGATACGAGAAAGTGTTGATAGGAATAATTCAGTAGTTTTTTCAAATTCTTTTTTCGAAAGGTTTTTTTTAAACTTATATCGAAATAATAAACTTTTAATGTTTTTCTGTTTATTAACAGGGAATTTTTGAAAAAAAACTTCGCTCACTGCGTTGTATGTATTTCTGTAGTCAATAGTTGCTGGATGGCAATCTTTTGATTGTACGTACTCTATATGTGTTGCAAAAGCATGAAGAATCGTCGTATGATCCTTACCACCAATTTTCTCACCAATAATCCGTAAAGGAATTTCAGGAAAGCAAATTCTTGAAATTACACAAAATATATACCGACAGTTTAAAATTACCTGTTTTTTATTTTTTGTAATAATTTCTTCTTTTGAAAAACCAGTTTGATGTTCTATTTCTTCAAAAAGTTCATCACAGAATAGGTCGTACGTATAAGTATCTACTTTTGGTTTAACTACAGTACGAACAATGCGTGGTTGTTTTTTTGTAATCGATACGATGTTTTGTATCTGAAGAATTGTTGGCTTTTTTTCTTTAGGTACTATTGGTTCAATAGCTGGAGTAGGGGCATTTCTTAATATATTTCGAAATGCACGGTACTTTTTTGCAAGTGATGATATCCGCAGCTCATGTGTACTAATAATTTCTGATACTACCTTAGTTGGCATCTTAAGTTCAGAAGCAATTATTTTGATTCCAATATGTATGCCAACTTTTTCATACAATGTATAAATAATTGCAGCACGAGCCGAATCTAAAATTTCTGGATCAGTTGTTTCTTGTGATCCAGCAAAAAGACCCTCAAACCCAAGAGAAAACTCAAGTTGTTCTTGTATCATATGATACAAGAACAGAGCATATGACCGCACGGTATCTGGTGCTGTATTGCGTGTAGTTTCTGGTATCATATATTTTGTTTTTAAAGTTTTTTGAACATTACTCCTTTCGGAGAGTATCGTCAATATCGTAGTGTTGTCTATAAAAAGGTATATACTTACTATATATGCAGTACAATATTCACCCGATTTTTGTTCACTTTCCGATTGCGCTATTATCAATATATTCAATTGTCGTACTTATCCCTTTTAAGAAATGGCTCCCTCGTATTGCATGGCATGATATTACATGTACATTGCTTTTCTTTGGTGTTATAGGTGCATTTTTTGCACTCTCGACCGGTGAAGTTGCAGAACATCTTACAACGCAAACCAATCAGTTGGTTGAGACCCATGCCTTATTTGCAACAGCTGCGACATGGATATATGGAGTACTTCTTATTGGTGCACTTCTTAATATGGGAATGGTAAGAGATTTTCTAGAAAAGAATCGTTTTTTAATTCGATATCAAAAACACGTCAGTATTATTAGAAATTTTTTGTCTAACCGGTATTTTGTGGTTGTACTTTCAATTAGTGGTTTTGTCGCTATCACGATAGCGGGGTTATTGGGTGGTGTCATGGTCTATGGCACTACTGCTGATCCGTTTGCTAGTATCGTTTTAAGACTGCTTCAGATACAGCTATAATTATTTCATGGGTGTATTACGCACTAAAGCTATAATAGGATGTATTATTTTATTTTTGATACTACTTATAACAAAACAACAAAAAGTAACACAGTTTTTATTATCAGAACATATTGATCAAGAATATACAGTAGATAACAAAAATCAAGATATTGATATACAGCAAAAACCAGAACAAAAAAAGTACTATACTGTAATTGATGTTGTTGATGGTGATACGATAAAGGTTGTTATTGATGGTCAAACAGAAACATTGCGTCTTATTGGGCTCGATACACCAGAAACAGTAGACCCGCGCAAAACAGTACAGTGTTTTGGAAAAGAAGCATCTACAAAAGCTACTGAGCTTTTGCTTAATCGAGAAGTATGGCTTGAGTCTGATCCGAGTCAGGGGGTCCGAGACAAGTACAATCGATTGCTCGTGTATGTATATCGTGACGATGGTTTGTTTTATAACAAATGGATGATTGAGAACGGCTACGCTCATGAATATACATATCAACAGGTACCGTATCGATACTACACAGAGTTCAATCAAGTTGAACTCGATGCCAAACTTGCTCAGAGAGGGCTTTGGTCACCACAAACATGCAATGGTATTACAAGCTCAAAAGCTAAAACAATTACTGTATCAGAAAATATGCCACGCGGTGCGTACTATACCTCATCACATAGTACTGCGCAGTATTATTACCCGGCAGCATGTGATGGTTGGAAAGGGTTGAGTTCTGAATATATACAAACGTTTTCAGATATTGATTCACTTCTCAAAGCGTATCCTTCACGTACGATTAATCCGTATTGTGAGTAATAAAAAACTTCGTGATATACTTTTTATTATGTCAAAAATAAAACTTATTATTACAGGTATTGCAGTAATCGCTATTATTGTTCTTGCGTGGTATAGCCGCATGACTCATACCGATGCACCTGAGTTAGTACTTACCCGTGGGGTAAGCGATGAGCACCTTACGCAAGACATGGATACTATTGAGACAGAGCTTGATGCTATTTCAAATGATCCACTAATGATTGCTCGCGGTGCTGATCTGCTCGACATACTTCAACAAAAATTAACGAGTCGAGTTTCTGATCTAAAAAAAGAAAGTATAGCGGTAAGTTCTGAAGTTGATGGTCTGTTTGCTGATATGACAATACGTATTGCTGAGGCGAGAGACTTGCAAACCAATCCTGAAAATACAACACAAGCACAAGCTGCGCTTCGAACTGCACGGGCAGCAGGGAAGCGAATCCTGGTACTTGTGAATGAAGCAGAGATGGTGGCAAAAGAATAACTAATAGTTGCCATAAACAGGTCCACCATAAAAAATACCCCAAAAGGGGTATTTTTTATGGTGGACCTAAGGAGATTCGAACTCCTGACCTTTGCTTTGCAAAAGCACTGCTCTACCAGCTGAGCTATAGGCCCATATTTGTTTGTAGAAATGATTTTACTATACCTTACTTTATTTGCAAGTTTCTTTGTGTATACTAGTACTATATGGAATCTTTTGAGCAAACAATGGAGAATGTGTTGACTAAACATGAAGCAATGCAGCGCATCGAGGCAGTACGTGGAATAATTGCTTCAATGGGGAACAATGATGTTGAATTTGACCAACTCAGCGAAATTAAGGATATGCTCGATGCGGGAGTATATACCCCAGAGCAGGCAGTACTTAAAGCAGAAGCGATACCTGAAGGGAAGCTTAGTCGTTAGTTTTGACACATTGTATATTATATAGTATAATATACATATATTGTTCCACTAAAAACTAATACGATGGTTGGAAACACTTTGTTTGGCCAGATTATTATGTTGTTATTAATAATTTGGCTTTCTGGTTTAGGATTTTCTTTTATCATCTCTAAGCAACATGTTTTTTTGAGAGAAACTGAAAAGGTATGTGTAATTGTTTGGAAAAAATATAAACAATTTATTCTTGGTTTTGTGTGTGCTGTAGTATTAATGAATTGCTAGAGATTGCCCCCTACAAAGGGGGCTTTTGTTATACTTTTGATATGAAAAAGATTGCATATACTACTTCTTTTGCTGATCGAGTACGTGCTGTGGTACGAACAATACCAAAAGGGCATACTATGAGCTATGCAGATGTTGCAGCAAAAGCTGGCTCACCTGGGGCTTGTCGCGCAGTTGGTACTGTGATGAAGCACAATTACGACAATACTGTTCCGTGCCATAGAGTAATTTGTAGTAATGGAACAGTTGGTCACTATAATAGGGGTGGTGTTGATGCAAAGCGTGCATTATTGCATGCAGAAGGTGTACATCTTTAATGTACGTTAGTGCTATACTAGAAATATATTTATTTAATAAGATTGTCTTACATGAAGCAACTACATCCACTGGTCACCCTCGGAACAATTATTGGAAGCAGTTTAATTATTGTTGCAATTATCGGGAGTGTTACTGTATTTAAAATCCGTGCGGCGGCAGATGTAATCAGTGTGACTGGTAGTGCAAAAATGCAAGTAACAAGTGATACTGCAAAATGGACAACTCAAATTAGTCGAACAGTACCAGAAAGTGCTCTAAAAAACGGTTATACACAACTCGCAAACGATCTCTCACTTGCTAAGGCATTTATGGCAGACCAAGGTATCACTGAAGGCGAACTTGTTGTTGGTCCAATCAACATGTCTGAAGTGTGGCAAGAAAATAAAGCTGTTGAAAAACAGTATACATTAGGGCAAGTACTCACGGTGCAATCAAATGATGTAGCAAAAATTACCACTGCTTCAACTCGTGTCTCTGATATCATTGGTAAAGGAGTATTGTTTACTATTTTTGGTCTTGATTATTACTACTCAGCATTACCAGAGGCTCGTATTACACTATTGTCTCAAGCGATTGAAGATGCAAAAACAAGAGCAGGAGAGATGGCAAAATCTTCAGATCGAAAAGTTGGCTCACTTCGAAGTGCTTCAAGTGGTGTTGTGCAGGTACAATCACTCAACTCGACCGATGTTTCTGATTATGGAAGTTATGATACGTCACAAATTGAAAAACAAATTACAGTAACAGCAAAAGCATCTTTTTCACTTCGATAGTATATGAAATATTTTACTATTACATGTCTCTGTAGTTTTCTTCTCGGCGTGATATTGGTACATGCGCAAACCATATCAAAGCAAGGTGTTTGGATAAGCCCTAGTGATGCGTTACCTGGCGCAGATATTACCATCAATACACTCGTATTTAATAATACAAAAACAAATAGTACGATTACGGTTGTATTTCGTGCGGGAGGTGTTGATATTGGCACTACAAATGTTCTGGTACCAAAAGAAATAGCAAAACCCGCAGGGGTACCATGGGTTGTCCCTGAAGTACCAACTACTATCGAGGCTATTGCTACAAAAGCAGTTACTGCAAACGGTAAGGCTGTATCAGAACTTACTGGAGTTATTGGAAGTGTTCGTGTTGGTCCTGTAGAAGTAGTAGAAGAATCAACAAATGCGGTAACGGGTATTTTAGCAAAAGTGTTTCGTGTCACTGAGCCAATCCGAACAAAGTACGCAACATATTTTGCCGATCTTCGCGACACAGTAAAAACAAGAATTGGTATTGCGATCGGTACTCGAGTTGGTGAAAAAGTAACCGATGCATTTCTCTCTGAAGTACCAGCAGCACCAGCAGAAAAAACAGATACTCCTTCTGAGAAAAAAGGTTTTGATAATCCTCTCGATTATCTTACGCTTATATTTGCAAGTGGTATGGCGACACTTCTCGGAAATCAGCCATTGTTTTATATTACTGCAATACTTATCATTATTATGCTTATTAAATTTATGTTTCGTCTCGTACGAACAAATCAATAACTACATTTAATACAATATGGATCAATTTTCTGAACGTGCATACGCGCTTCATAAGCAAGCCCGCGGCAAAATTAAAACAACACTTTCGGTACCACTCGATACCCGAGAAGATCTTGCACTCGCATATACACCTGGGGTAGGGCATGTTGCAACATGTATTGCTCAAAACCCAAAACTTGTTGATGAGTTAACTAATAGGCACAATACTGTAGCTATTGTAAGCGATGGCAGCGCAGTGCTTGGTTTAGGTAATATTGGACCATTAGGAGCACTCCCTGTGATGGAAGGTAAAGCTGCTTTGTTTAAACGTTTTGCTAATATTGATGCTGTACCAATAGTACTCTCAACACAAGATCCAGATCAAATTATTGCAGCAGTTACAGCAATGGCACCAAGCTTTGGAGGTATTAACCTAGAAGATATTGCAGCTCCTCATTGTTTTGTTATTGAACAAGTACTTCAAAAAAAACTCTCTATTCCAGTTTTTCATGATGATCAGCATGGTACTGCAATTGTAGTTCTTGCAGGGCTTATCAATGCATGTGCAGTAGTCGGTGTTGATTATAAACAAGCACCTATTGTTATTAATGGTGCTGGTGCTGCAGGGCTTGCTATCTTTGAATTGCTTTGGCATGCAGGGTGTCGATCAATTGCGGTTGTTGATAGTAAAGGGGTACTCTCAAATGATAGAGCTGATCTTAATGCATATAAAAAAGATGTTGCCCAAAAAACAAATGCATCAAAAGGTTCCCTTCACGATGTCCTTAACGGCGCTCAGGTCTTTATTGGGGTAAGTACGGGCAATATTTTACAATCAGAAGATATTGCACTCATGGCAAAAGAAGCAATTGTATTTGCAATGGCAAATCCGACACCTGAAATCATGCCAGACGATGCTCATAAAGGAGGTGCTCGAGTTGTAGCAACTGGTCGATCTGATTTTCCAAATCAAATCAATAATGCTCTTGTATTTCCAGGACTATTTCGTGGAGCACTCGATTATGGTGTGGAACAGATTACTATTGACCATATGTATCGAGCAGCTCATGCAGTAGCAGGATTGGTTGAATATCCTAACCAGGATTGTATTGTTCCAGATATTTTTGACCCACGACTTACCTCTGCGGTAGCAAAAATCTTTTCGACTGACATGGTACAATCAGCAGCATGACACGCACAGTCGTTGCTATGGTTTTGATTGGAGTAGCAATTTTTATTGCGCCATTATGGGTGCAATACAGCCTCTTTATATTGGCGATTATCTTTGTACGTCATAATATATTATTGCTTATCCCTGCGATTTTTGCTGATGCGCTTTATGCGCCACATCCAGGTATATTGACAGGGTATACCAATACACTTATTGTTGCGGTATTATTGCTGGCGTATACCATTATCATGAAAAAAACTCGAGTTGGTACATTGTATGGTGTGGCGAAGTAGAAAGCGAAAAAACCGTATCATCGAGATTCATCCCGATGAAATATTACTCGATGCGCACAACTTGCCGGCATTTGATCGACAACAATTTGAAGGTCGTATGGAACGACCTATTAGTAAAAAAACACTTCGATCGCTCGGAATGTTGATGACCGCACTCCTTGTATGGTTTGCGGGGCAGTTAGTATATCTTCAGGTAATTAAGACTGATTTTTATAAAACAAAAAGTGAGCAAAATAGTTTAGACCATATACCAGTATTTGCTGATCGAGGTATTATTTATGACCGCAACGGTGTAGAGCTTGCTTGGAACACTATTGATCCTGAGCGAACAACACCAATCCGTTCATATATTCAAGCACCAGGTTTTGCAAGTATGTTGGGATATGTATCGTACCCAGCACAAGATGATAACGGTCGTTTTTGGCAACATCGAGTACTTGGTAAAGATGGGGTAGAAGAAACTTTTGATACTACACTTGCTGGAGTAAACGGTACGGTACTTGTTGAGACAGATGTTTCTGGAAGTGTAACTGCAGAGAATATTATTGAAGATCCGCTTCCTGGTGAAAATGTGTCACTTGCAATAGATGCTCGTGTACAAACGGCGCTTGCGCAAGGTATCAAAGATCTTGCTGAACGTTCAGAGTACAAAGGTGGTGCTGGTGCAGTGATGGATATCAATACAGGTGAACTGCTTGCACTTACTAGTTTTCCTGAGTACGACCAGTCTGCACTGTCACTTGGTACCGACACTGCACTTATTAAGCGATATATGCAAGACGGGCAAAATGTTTTTCTGAATCGAATGACGCAAGGTTTGTATACTCCTGGTTCTATTGTGAAGCCATTTCTTGCACTTGCTGCGCTCAATGAGGGGGTGATAGAACCAAATAAGGTTATCTACACCACTGGTGAACTTCGGGTGCCCAATCCATACAATCCGGGGCAGTTTACAGTATTTAAAGACAATGCTGATCACGGTGCTGTTGATATGCGCAAAGCAATCGCAATATCTTCAAACGTTTATTTTTATCAGATTGGTGGAGGGTTTGGTACACAACGAGGTCTTGGTATTGCTGCTATTGAGCGATACATACGTATGTTTGGTATTGGAGAAAAGACTGGGACTGATATTGGGTCTGAAGTTTCGGGGACAATCCCAAGTGTTGCATGGAAGGCTCGGCGTTTTCCAAAAGATCCGTGGCGAATTGGTGATACCTACAACACATCAATTGGGCAATATGGTTTTCAGGTAACACCAATACAAATGCTTCGTGCTACTGCAGGACTTGCATCACGAGGTACACTTGTAGTACCAACAATGCGTAAATATGATGGCATGGAAGATATTGCAACCACAAAACTCGCAATTGCTGATAGTCTATATAGTGTCATTCACAATGCTATGCGTGCAACGGTTGTCGAAGGGACAGCACAGTCGCTCAATACCGAAGTTGTACCAGTAGCGGCAAAAACCGGTACTGCACAAATCAAATCAAACACTCGGGTAAACTCGTGGGTTATTGGTTTCTTCCCAAGCAATAAGCCACGATACGCTTTTGTGGTAATTATGGAAGATGGCCCAAAAGTTTCAAGCGGTGCAAGTCATGCATTTAAGTCAGTGGTACAGCTTTTTGCAAATGATCCTGAACTTCTTGAGTCTATTAATTGACCAAGCATGGGGTGGTATACTATAGTGTCAACTTTATGAAGGAATTTATTACTAAAGAAAACAAAATAGCACTTGAATCAGAACTTAAAGAACTTACTGGTCCAAAGCGTACTGAAATTATTAAAACAATTGAGTATGCAAAAAGCCTTGGTGATCTTTCTGAAAATGCTGAATATCATAGTGCTCGTGAAGAACAAGCAAAACTCGAAGAGCGGATTGCAATTATTGAATATGTGCTCAAGCACTCAGTAGTAGTAGAAGGGTCTCAAGATGGCACTATTACTATTGGCTCAACCGTTGTTGTTAAAAAGATGGGTGAAGTCAATACTCGAACATTTGCTATTGTTGGAAGTGAAGAAACCGATATGCTTTCAGGAAAGATCTCGTATAAGAGCCCTATTGGAAGTGCGCTTATTAATAAGAAAAAAGGTGATGTTATTAGTGTGACCGCTCCAAGAGGCACTATTGAATACGAGATTGTAAGTGTCTCATAAGTCTGTCATACTTTTAGTATTACTATATAAATAAACAATTATGGAAGGAGAACCATTGGTAAACACAAATTATGCAGAAAAAGAAACAGTTGATGTAGCATCTCTTATGGCACAAGAGGGTGGACCACTTCATCTTGCACTCATCGATGATGAGAACGGAGTTGTCGATAACGAGCAAGTTCAAGAAGCAAAAGAGGTGATTGCTGCATTGCATGAAGCATATCCAGATCAGATCGAAGCACTCGCTGGTAAAGATACTGCAACAATTCGTGCAACAGTTGCAGAACTTCTCGAACAAAAAATGGCAGCATAAGTTCAATATAAAAACCCCTCAGGAATGAGGGGTTTTTATATTGAGTTATCCCCATATAATTGTTTGCGCAAGGGGATAGAAGTGGGGTAAAATGGTAACAAGTGGGAAGAAGTGGTAAATTAAAGACATGCTAATCGGAGAATACATTCACTCAATCGACGAAAAAAACCGGCTTTCATTTCCGGTTAAGTTTCGAAAAACCATGGGCAAAACTGTTGTAGTAACCCCAGGGCTTGATCAGTGTCTGTTTGTCTTCACACTAAAAGAGTGGGGGACAATTTCTGAAAAGCTTGCAGCAACATCAATGTTTAATAAAGATAGTCGACAATTCAACCGATACCTTCTTGGAGGAGCAGTTGAAGTGAGTGTAGACCAACAAGGTCGCATTCTTGTACCAGATTTTCTTAAGGCTCGAGTCGGCCTCTCGAGCAAAGTTGCTATCGTCGGTGTGCATAGTCGTGTTGAGCTTTGGGATGACACTATCTGGAAGAAATACCAGAAAGAAGTCGAAACTAATGCTGATGCACTTGCTGAGCGTTTGGGCGATATTGGCATCTTGTAATATATGAAATCTGAATCTTTTCACATTCCCGTTCTTTTACACGAATCTATTGCTTCTCTTGCACTTACCTCAGGCGACATTGTTGTCGATGGTACGTTTGGAGGAGGAGGACACAGCAAAGCTATTCTTGATCAGATCAAAGAAGGTAAGCTCATCTGTGTCGATCTTGACGAAGCAGCTCAAGCACGTTTTACAGATCGCTTTGGAAGCGATGCACGAGCAACTTTTGTACAATCAAACTTCAAAGATGCAGCATATATACTTGCTCAAGCTGGTATTGATCATGTAAACAAAGTATTGCTTGATCTTGGAACAAGTACGTTCCAACTTCTTGCAGATACCAAAGGGTTTTCGTTTCAATCAGATGCCCCGCTTCATATGGCATTTTCAAGCGCTGGTTCACATACCGGATTTAACGCTTCAGATATCGTCAATACATGGAGAGAGGAGTCAATTGCCGACATTATTTACGGATATGGCGAAGATCGCAAGGCACGCAAAATTGCAGCTGCAATTGTTGCTGCTCGAGCAATTACTCCGATTACAACATCAAAAATGCTTGCCGATATTATCGAAGCAGCAGTGAAGCGCACCGGAAGAATTCATCCCGCAACAAAAACATTCCAAGCGTTGCGTATCACCGTCAACGATGAATTACGAGTAATCACTGAAGCGCTCGATGCTTGGAAGTGTGTACTTGCCCCTGGAGGACGTATCAGTGTTATTACTTTTCATAGCCTTGAAGATCGGGTAGTGAAGCAATGGATGAAGTCACAAGAACAATTACGCGTTATCACCAAAAAACCAATTATCCCTACCGTAGAAGAATTACAAGCAAATCCGAGATCACGAAGCGCTAAGCTTCGAGTCATCGAATATCATTTATAAAAAACCATGATTACTTTTTTCAAAAAAACCATATCTCGAACAAACACTGTTGATATTACTGCAACATTACGTTCGATTACTTCGTATGCATGGATTGGTAGTGCGGTACTGTTTGTAGGGTATAGTTATTTTGTAGGGGCAATTACTTTTTCTGTAATCAAACAACAAGCGCTTGAGCAATCAATGCGTGCAATGGTATCGATGATGAGCCGACAAGAACTTTCATATCTTGAAAAGCAAAGAAATTTGAGCTTGCGTGCAGCAACCGATAATGGTCTTGTATCTGCGCCAGTAGTAGCATACGCAACACGTGCTCGAGCACTCGCATGGCATGCAGAATAGTACTGTCAACCAAAAACGAATTCGTATTATTACTGGTGTTGTAATTACACTGGGTATCCTTGTTGTTGCTAAACTTTTTATACTTCAGATTATTAAGGGCGAGTCATATCGAGCCGAGGCAGAAAAACAATATATTACACCTCGAGGAAACACATTTGATCGAGGTACTATCTTTTTTTCAACAGGGAAAGGTGCAACGGTTGCTGCAGCAACAATTGAAACAGGCTACAAGGTAGCGATTGTTCCAGCAAAAATTACTGATCCAGAAAAAACATTTGAAGCACTTCGGTCATATCTATCAATCGATAAAGCAGATTTTTTAATAAAAGCAGAAAAGAAAGCTGATCCATACGAAGAAATTGCCACTCGAATTTCTCAAGAAGATGGTGATGCAATTGCAGCACTTGGACTCTCTGGTGTACAACTCTATCGAGACAAATGGCGGTTTTATCCAGGTGGCGCGATGGCTGCAAAGACAATTGGTTTTGTGTCATATAAAGGTGATGATCTTGTTGGTACGTCAGGGCTCGAAGCGTACTACAATGACGTGCTTGGTCGGCATAGCAACAATTTTCATGTTAACTTCTTTGCTGAAATATTTGCAAACGTACAGTCGGTTGTTTTCAAAAATGGTGCAGTCTCTGGCGATGTCGTTACTACAATTGACCCTGCAGTGCAGACACAGCTTGAAGATATTGTTTCAGTGGTTCAGCAAGAATGGTCAAGTGATGCGGTGGGTGGTGTAGTTGTTGATCCATATACCGGAGAAGTACTTGCTATGGCAAATGTACCAACGTTTGATCTCAATAATTTTGGTGCCGAAAAAGGGGTAAGTATATATACCAACCCATTATCACAAAATGTATACGAAATGGGTTCTATTATTAAACCAATCGTAATGGCAGGGGCAATTGATGCTGGTGCCGTAACGCCAAATACAACATATACCGACCAGGGTTCAATTGTTGTTGCTGACCGTACTATCAACAACTTTGATAAAAAAGGTCGTGGTACTATCACAATGCAAGAAGTGCTTAGCCAGTCGCTCAATACTGGAATGGTGTTTGCTCAACAAAAAATGGGGAAGCCTGCGTTTAAAGAATACATGCTTGAGCGATTTAAGCTTGGTACCAAAACAGGTGTTGACCTACCGAGCGAAGGAGGCGGACTGGTGAGCAACCTTAAAGAAAACAATGACGTAAACTATGCAACAGCATCGTTTGGGCAAGGGATTGCAACAACACCGCTCAATATTGTCCGGGCATTTGGTGCACTTGCAAACGGTGGGCATCTTGTGACTCCACACCTTGCTCGAGCAATCGTGACCACATCAGGTGAGTATGTACCACTCGAGTTTGATCGTTCACAAGAGGTCATTAGTGCAGAGACCGCAAGAGCAGTCACTGATATGCTCGTGTATACCGTTGATAATGGCTACAATCGCGGACTCAAGCACTACAGTGTTGCAGCAAAAACTGGTACTGCTCAAATTGCAAAACCAAACGGCCAAGGGTACTACGATGATCGCAATCTTCACTCACTGATTGGGTATTTTCCGGCAGAAAAGCCTCGTTTTGTACTGTATTTGTATAATGTTTATCCAAAAGGGGCGCTCTATGCCATTCAGACCCTTGCGACACCGTTTTTCGACATGGTAGAATTCCTCACGAGTTATTATCAGATAACCCCTGATCGCTAATTTTATGCAATTCTCATTTCCTATTCGTACTGCACTCCGTGAAGCATGGGAGCTCTTTCTTAAACACCCATGGTTTTATGTACTCATGACTTTTGTCATGTTTGCGCTCAATTTTATCGGAGGCAAAAATATCATCATGATGCTCGTCACAACAGTACTTGCTATTGTTTGGAGCTACGTCATGCTTTCGGTGGCCCTTGCTGCAATTGATAACAAAGAAGAACTTCTTTCAATCAATGCACTTGCGCACCATATCCCAAAACCTGTAGTACTGCTCAAGCTTGTTGCTGTTGGTTTGGTGACAGGAGCACTCACATTACTTGGTTTTGTACTTCTTATTATTCCGGGTATTTATATTGCAGTGAGGTTTTCATTTGCAAATCTTGCATTTGTTGATCGAAAGGGTGGTATTAAAGACGCAGTAGATTATTCATGGAATCTTGTTGAAGGAAAGTTTTTTTGGAAAGTGTTGCTTGTTGGGGTTATCTCAGCAGTACTCATGATCGTAGGGTTTGTATTCTTTGTTGTTGGTTTGCTTGTAGCATATCCAATCATTATGCTTGTCCAAGCTAAATTGTATCGAGCACTTGCAATGCACCACAATCAAGATGAACAGATTGTTGTGCAACCAGAAGAGCTTCCAGAGCCAAGCACTACCGGCGAATCTGACACCGTATCTGAACCTGTTGCCTCATAATGAAATCCCCGCATAGTGCGGGGATTTTTTAATAGTGTTCTGATGTTCTTCTTTTTGGGGTGAGGAGTCCGGTACAGTGGGTATGAATAGCTTGAACTGTATCGATTATGCGATCATTGT
>JACCDR011414763.1_pt1 | contig 22596 bp, 41 predicted proteins | sample 7446431 | NCBI WGS metagenome assembly JACCDR01 (sample SAMN15323443, study PRJNA562643) | freshwater metagenome | isolation source: river surface water | place: USA:Blue River Watershed | collected 2017-08-17 | reverse complement strand
CTCTCCTTGCGGAGTTGGCCGACCCACGAGTCATGGGCAGGGTGGAAACTACGGGCTACTCTAAATGTGCGGCCAAGCACAACTTAATATTACATCTAACTACGATCTTCGGCAAACCTTATGAAGACCACACTCAACGCCAGCAGATCCGCAGTTCAGGCAATGGCTATGAGGCTGCATCCTTGCCTTGTCGTATTCCTCCAAAGATCGGTTTAAAATAGTCCTGCAAAGCTCGCTAGGGTCCAGGCAGAACTCTTTTGTCGCACGGACTACGTTGTCAGCTAGTTCTAGGATGTGGGCGGTCATCTCATCGCCCATTCAATAACCGGCCACCACAGAACAACAGCAGGTATGCCGTAGATTAAGTAGAAGAAAATTGGCATCACGCACCGCTTTTCTGCTTTGCGATGGCGGCGTCGATTGCTGCATTAATCTCTTCAACGATTGCCTCTGCTAGATAAACATCCATTGCGATATGCGAAGTTCCTGCGTGACACCAACCGCGTGCAACAGCTTCGGTTATCTCTTGATTGGTAAGCTTATCCTGCGTTGGCTGCGGGGTGGTGAATAAGACTGGTTGCCATTTATCTGGTATTGCTCGGCCAGTGCCTACGTTATCGCCACGCCAGCCTTCCATCATTTCGATGTAATCGCACCGGATGCATAACCGACCATCTACCATCCACGCCACCGGCTCGCTCTGCGCTACTAATTTGTACTGATTTATTCCTAAATTAGTAGATCCGCCTAATACCGTATCTCGCAGGGCCGTATCGACTTCGTTCGGAATCATTTCGCGTTCGCGCATTAGTCGGTATATCGATGCGTCGGTATCTATGCTGTATCTGCCCCCCTCTGTTGGCTCGCTCGCTGGCTGCGGGGTGGTGTAGAGCGGGATATTGAATCCGCCCGTTTGTGGCTGATCTTTAAATACTGCTTCTGTATTCCCTACGCGATTCATCATTAAGACCGGCTCGCTCTGCGCCTTGAGCGCAATATCTCTCACTTGGCGATTCTGCTGTGCTTCAACTAGCCTAGCGTTCGCGTCTGCAAGTGCTTTCCAGCGTTCTGCATCAACCTTGACCTCATCTAGTTCAGCACCAAGAGACTTTGCTGTTTTCTCCCATAAGTCTTTAACGCCTTTCGCCTTCGCTAGTTCAGCCTTGAGCGCTGCGAGTTCTTCGTTGCGACCACATAGCCAATTATGAGTTTTAATGTGTGCGGCTTGTTCCTCCGCTAGTTCAGCCGTCAGGCGCCGGCTATCATTGCGAAGCTCATCAATCCAGCCTCCGGGGGCATTCTCTTTTAGCCACCCCGCCAGTTCAGCCTTGAGCGCTGTGAGTTCTCTGCTCCACGCTTCTGCCACGTTTTGTGCAGCAGATAGTTCAGCTGTCAGGCGCTCGATTTCGTCGGCGGCTTCGTCAGCAAGATTCCAGTAGTAGCCAATATCTACGTTCTGCGGCTCGCGCAGCCGTTCAATCAGTTCCTTACTCATTTCCCTTCCTCCACGCTGGCGAGGACACTGCGACCCGTTTCCCATTCTTCATCACCTACGCAGAATTCATTTTCAATCATAGAACAGGCCGCCTCCAACGCCGCCACCAGATCGTCGCGCTGCTTGATTAAATCTGCCAATCTCAATCCTGACCGATTGAAATTTGCAATGTCGTGCAAAACTTCGTTCGGAATCCCCGCACAAGCATTGACGCAGGCGCTTACTCGCTGCTCGCTTTCGTCTTTTCTTCGCTCGCCATTAACGATTAGGCACAAGGTTGCATTCGATACTCCGAGATACGAGGCAATTCGTGCCTGCGGCATTCCTTTTCTCGCCATTACTTTTGCTGCGATTACCTCGGTTGTGGATAAAACAGCAAACGAGTTTTGTTCTCCGGACTTTTGTTTTGGGTGAATGGCTCTCTTTTTTGCCTCTTTGTCCGCATTGTTTTCCGCCCGTGTTCCGATCCATAGATGCGATGGATTGACGCACTTTGGGTTGTCGCAATAGTGGCAAACGCATTCGTGCTCTCGGATAGCGCCGTTGTGCTGCTGATATGCGAAGCGGTGAGCGCGGATGCTCGAATTGCCAAAATGGAAACATCCATAACCATCTACAGTTGCTCCACGCTTCCACTCCCAGCACTCTTCCGGTCCTTTGACATCAACGCGACTCCAGAATCTGTCGATATACTTTTTATCGCGCCACGGCTCTTTCGTGTGTTCCATCACTTAATCCCCTCTTCCTTAACAACACACGGAATCCCATTCCCCTTCTCATCGAAGAGTTGATTGCCTTGTGTCGTATGTAGATATCCAACCCAACAGCGTGCTTCTGGTGCTGGCGGGGTGGAGAACAGAGTGACCCAGGATGGGATCATCGACAGAAGGATCAAAACAGCTACGTCAGCGGCGCCTTTTTGCTTGTTAATCGGTTTCTTGCTCATGATTTCTCCTTTAGTTTTTCGTTGGTTTCTTCAAGTAGTTGCAACTCAGTTTTGCCAATCAACCGCTCCCATGCTTTTCTTCCGCATCCATGTATTCCGGTCATTCCCTGGTGGTGTTCAGGGCAAAGCGGGATAGTCTGAAAGTTCGTCGCCCGTCGTCCCATTCCAATGCCAGTGCGGATGTGATGAACGTGCGTTCCAAACGCTCCACAAACGGCACAAGGCAGGCTTGCAACTGCATCTAGGTGTGCTTTCTCGGCCTTATTCATAGCGGCCCTTTGGTCAGTACGACAACGACCTTGCCGCCAGTTTGATCTGACACCCACGGATGCAGGCGAAACCGCTTGTCGTTGATCCCTAACGCCTCGGCAATGCCATCGCGCCCAGACTTGAAGCTTGCGATAAGGTTGTCGTCGTCACGGTGCCGGTGATCTGGCGGGAAGAACGTCAGCCACAAATGTACGTCGCCATCCCAATCGACAGACACGCCAGCCGCTTTGGTTAGCAAGTAGCAATCGGCTCGGTACTTCTTCGCGGCTTTCGACTTGCGCGACCAATGCAGCCGGCTGTTTGGTGATAGGTCTTTGTGCGGCCAGGGGAGCGTTATTTCCAATCGGCCAAGAATCGCAACGTCAGTCACTTCGCCCCCTCGCTCGGCGCACACAGAACAGGCGGCGCTGGGAGCGGCATCCAGTGGGATGGATTGGCAATCCGGCCATCAGCTTCCCACTTGCCTTTGCCGCGTGATGTGTAGTGATACGATCCGATCTGGCAGCAATGCCCGTTCCACAAGAGCAGATAATCGCTGTGCTTCATAAACCAATACTCTTTGTCGAATGGTTTAATCGGCGCCGTTTCAATCGGTTGCCAAGTTGTCATTCCTCTACCCCTTTAGGATTTGGTGATGCCGGCCGCTTGAACCAAGCTGCATCAAGGTCGCGTATTAATCCATCATTGGTTTTGACTCTGAACAAAACTCCGGTCTGGCTCGTTGCCTCAACAGCGCCGATGATTTCCGTCCGTGGCGCCAGGTGACTAGACGGGCGTTCGGTCTGGTTCCAGTACGGTTCAGGGACGAGAACGTCGCCGGCCTTCACCGTCATGGCCCATCGCCTGAATGAGCATTTGTCGCAGTCGCATTCAGTGTGGCAAAACATTATCTATACCCATCCGGCGGTTCAATGGCGGGCTCAGACCAGACCACGTTTCTTTCTGATCCAAAAGCCATTACAAGTTCTAAAAGCTCCGAAAACATCGCCTTGCTCATCTTGCTTGTCCGCTGGCCGAGGATCACAAAGCCTGTCCCGTCGATGTTCGGCACAACGCGAGACTTAACCAAGCCGGCAGAGAGCAAGTCCTTAAACTCTTCGGGCGACAGCTTAATGCCGTGCCAAGTGGTTTGCTTGGCGATGTCATTGAGTGCGGCCCACAAGGCGGAATTCTGTTCAAGGTTCCTAGTCGGTTCCTTGATCTCGCAATAGTAGCCATCTGGCGCCGCATCAATCGCGGCATGGGCGCGCTGGCGGGCGGTAGCGTGGGCTAGGATGTACTTAGCCATGGTGCAGCTCGCCGCGATACGAAGCCTTGCCGCACTTTCCGCATCGCCATAGCGACCGCTTGCCATTCCTTTCGTTGATTTCGTCGCCGTAGATGTTGCGGACAAAATACAACTCATGCTGGCACGGCCAGCCAAGCCATTGCCGCAACGACAAGATCCGACCAGCACCCGCACACGAGGCAAGATACCCGGCTGCGCCTATGCATGCGATTGCGGCCAAACAAGCAACCAGTGTTCCCATCATTCCCCCCGTTTGTACCCGGCGCGCTTGAGTGCCCGCGCCAATCGTTGATCGTCCGCAATTACATGCGCCGGAATGCCACGGTCACGCCATGACCTAACCGTTGATACCGGACGGCCAAAGCGCTCTGCAACCGCCCGCGCCTTCCCCATCTTGTCAATTACCTGTTTCGCGTTATCCATCTGCAATCTCCTATTTGACAAAACCAACTTTAGCACAAAGCAACGCGGCTTGCGTTAAATATTTTTAGATTATTTGCAATTTAGATGTTGCAAAGTGCGTTATCGTGGTTTAAAGTTCAGTCACTCGCAGCAAACAACCAACGGGAGAAGATCATGTTTGTAGTCGTCGTTATCAACAGTAGCCGCTCACCGGATGTTTTTGGCCCGTTCAATACAGCAACAGAGGCTATCTATAAGCAGGAAGCACTCAAGCGCGAAGGCTTCGACGGTGTAATCTCGGCGCTAACCAACTAAGTGATTTTGCCCAGGCGCAGTGACAGTGCGCCTCCACAAACTCACAACGAAGAAAGGGAAATAAAATGAGTAACAACCACATCCATCCAATCATGCAAGACGTTCTCGCACCGTTCGCGCCGAAGTTCAACGATTACCCGGCGCCTAAGTTGGTATTGCCGGCCGCTCATCGCGTGTTTTCGGTGTCGATCAATCTCGGCGGCGAACTTATCGAACTTGATGTTCTGGCGCGTTCGTCCATTGCTGCAATCACGCAAGCGATTGAACTGGCGATTGCGGACGATGAATGCCCTGCCGACGGCCTGACGATCACTTGCAAGCTGGCGGTGAAATGAAAAAGCCAGCCGACATGAGCCCGCGCGAATACGCCAAGTGGCTTAACGAAACCTGCATGCTGCCGTATGACGAAGCTTGCCGAATGGCCGGCTGGACGCCTTACGAAGAGTGGCAAGCCGAGCTAGTCACTGGAATCTGTATCGGCCTTGTTATTATTTTTACCTTCGGAATCGCGGCTGTCACATTGGGAGCTATCTGATGAAAGACTTCGACTGCTACGCGATGATGATCACCGGTTGTTTGGTTTTAATCGCTACTTACTGCTGGGTACAAACACTATGAATGAAGAACGCGAAGCGCAGGTATGGAACTGGATTTGGCTGCTGCTTGCGCTGATGTTTGGCGCGATTGCGGTTATGTTTAAGGTGATCTGGCTATGATCCACGACAACCCCTACGACCAGGCAGAATCCGATGCCCGCGACGAAGACCGCCGGCAGGCATTGGCCGAAGGCGCCGAGGAAGCCGAGAACGATCGCCGGCAACTTGGCAAGGTGTATTGGTGGGATACCGACGCTGACCAAGAAATGACGGTTGGCCTGGATTGCTGCCCGCACCGCGTACCCTACGGCAGCGACTGCGATCAGTGTGACGACGAAGACATGGACGCAGATTTATACAGGAGTGAATGATGTTTGGTGATCCGAACGACGCCAGAAGTTACGAAGACTGGATGAACGACATGGCGACCAGCGAACCACGACGGATGCCGCGCGGCTGGCAAGCGCAATACCAACCGCGCTGCGACTGTTGCGGCAAGTTCATTCGAGCTGGCGAACCGGGCGGCAGTTGGGTAATGGTTCCGGGCACGGATTGGAACAGCGAAGACGAGCGCGAACGCTGCCCGGCATGTACTGAAAAGCACGGACAAGCGCGCTGCGGCCCAGGATACGTGGCACACCTTTGCTGCGGAATGAATCCGCCACGCAAACTAGACGGAGAGGATTTATGAATACAACGCTTTGCTGGCGGTGCAGCAATCCTTACAAGATGACCGCTCACAAGTGCCCGAAGTGTGGCGCGGTCAATGGCAATCACGACATGGCGCAGGCTCAGGCCGAGGCGATTGGCCCGGCGGATGATCTGTCGCACAACGAAACGGGATGGGAGTGATGAGCGACTACAAACGAGTTCAAACGAGCGCCGAGGTATGGGCTGTAATTCGCGCCAGGCATCCTGAGCTTTGCGTATTTTCCAGCTTCAGCGACCAAGACGGAACATTCAACGGAGGGAGCGGCTTAACAGGGCGCATGGAAACCTCTTACGGGTTTCGCCACGGCGACTTCCCGCTTATGGAAGCAAAGACAACGTGGGGCATTGACCAGATGTCGCCACACAAGCGGTTGAACGAAAGCCATGAATATTGGCTCTGCGTTCCGATCAAGGAAGCTGACTGACTTGCAACTTTTGCGGCATAACGCCGCTTTGGGAGATGAAAAATGGAAGTGATTATTGATGGCGTGAAATATGTTCCAGTGCCAGACGTGCCGAGCGACCATGGCTTGCTGACTGCACTGGAACTTCGGTTTGACTCGGACGCCGGGAAGAATATTACGGTTCGCGATTACCTGCGCACCCTGTTGGAAACGCTCTGGAACGAAGGCGAAGGATTCAGCGGGAAACGCCCTTTCGGAAACAGCGGATGGGAATACGACATTTACAAACCGCTGATTGCCGGCGGATTCATCCCCGGAGAACTGGATGAAGACGGCTACGTGAATGATGTTGATGATGCCGTTGCTGCTGATTATGTTCGCACGCTGATCGTCGCCGCCTTTCATGGCGTCGAATAAAAGTAAGAATAACCTTGCCACAAGGATAAACATGTCAGATAATTACTCCGCTGCACCGCGCATTGACACTGCCGACAGCGAGATTGAGAGAACGGAACAAACAGCGCCCTTTGGTGGGTGCCCCAACGGTTCCGAAATGCGATTCGCCAGCAATGGCAACTTACAGCGCAAAGCTGTCCGTTCTCTCATCGCGTCTAGGGTGTCAAGCCGGGAAGGGTGCCCAGCCAAAGGGCGTTTTTTATTAAGGGGAAAGACGTGAGCGAACAAAAGCAATTAAACATATTTCAGCGGGTTAATGAAGTCCGCAAAGCAATCGGATATATCCGCAAGGAAAAATCTGTATCGACCGGCCAGGGTTCCTATCTCGCAATTACTCATGACCAAGTTACTGGCCTTGTTCGTCAGCACCTGATTGACCAAGGGATCGTAATCACCACATCGTTGGTTGAGGGAGAGTTTGACAAGAAAGAAGAAGGGGCGAAGCAGCGGCTTTATCGATCCGTGTTCTCCATTATGTTTATAAACTGCGATAACCCGGAGGACCGCTTTTCTGTTTTGGTTCCTGCTCACGCGCTTGATAACGGTGACAAGGCGGTTGGCAAAGCAATGAGCTATGCGACCAAATATGCAATCGTTAAGACCTTTACACTGGAAGCCGGTGATGATGAAGAAAGCCGCTACCAGACCGAAGACTTCGACGTAACCGCGCACGTTGACCACATCCTAACCAGCGACACAATGGACGAACTGAAAGAGCGCTTTACGGCCAGCTACCGCGCAGCAGAAGAGGCCCGCGACCGCGATGCGATGAAGACCATCATATCCGCCAAGGAAACGGCCAAGGCGCGGATTGTGAAGGAGTCGGCTAAATGATGCGATTCCGCTGTAGCCAGATTGGCAAGTTGATGACCGAGCCGAAGACCAAAGCAGAAGGGCCGCTATCGGTAGGAGCGAAGACTTACATCCGAGAACTCGCCGCGCAAGAAATTTTCGGTGTAGATTTTCTCGTTTCATCAAAAGCGATGGAAAAGGGCATTGAGTGCGAGGAACAATCAATCGCGCTTCTCAACAGCGTTCGCGGAATGTCGCTGGCAAAGAACACCGAGCGCCGGTCAAACGACTTCATTACAGGCGAGTGCGACCTGTTTGACGCAGAAAGGAAGCGCGGCCATGACGTTAAAACATCGTGGTCGATTGCGACCTTCCCAATCACAGTGAAGGATTGCGAAGACAAGCTTTACGAATGGCAGATGCGTGGCTACATGGCGCTGTGGGATGCCGATGAATGGGAGGTCAATTACTGCCTCGTTGATACTCCGGATCGCCTGATCGGTTTTGAGCCGATGAACCTGCACTTTGTCTCTGCGCTGCCGGAACACATGCGAGTAACTACTTGGACGGTTAAGCGCGATCTTGAAAAAGAGGCGGCGATTTTTGAGAAGGTGAAGCACGCCAGAGAATACTTCCTTGAAGTTGTAGAAGAGTTTGACCGGACGCACCAAGCAGCAAACCTTGCTGAAATGAGGGCCGCATGATGGTCTGCCTAACTAAAGGACACAAAGACACCCAGCCCCGCTGCGAACACGTCACGCAACGCGGAGAACGCTGCCGGATGAATGGAACGCTGATCGAGAACGGAAAGCACTCCTGCGTGCATCACCGGCTCGGCGGGCGGATTCGCTCGACAAAGAGCCAAGTGGCGCCGCCGCAAGAACAACTGTTTATCGCCACCTATTCAGACGGGATGGACCTGAAGCGCAAGGAAGTATTCGCGCAGACGAGGGAGCAGGCTTACCGCTTCGCTCTGGAACGGGCGCCGGCAAAGCACAAATTGACCGGGCTGCGGGTGAAGGGAACGAACTCCGGGCTATGTGGCGCCACGAAACTACGGAGAACTGCATGAACGAACTGACTGAGTTTCAACAGCGTGCATGCGCTATGGGCGTTGTGAAAATGTTGAACGGAAAGAGCTTCAGCATTTGCGATCTTGACGCGCTGGCAAAGACGATTGGCCGCGAACAGATGATGGCGGGGAAGGACTACGCAGCGCTGCGGACAGTGCATTGCGTTGATTGGGCCGACATGGGGCCGGAACTGGCTGGCATGGTGCGCGAAAAGTGCTTTGAGTTGCTTGGCCTGCCTCAAGCCGCAATTGATTCGGTGTGCCGCAAGGAAACCACGACAGAGAAAGCGCACGAGCCAGACAATCGATTGCGGCTGGCGTTCTGGAAGTAACGCATAACGCAAAAGTCAGCGGCGCCGGCACGGTGTCCGCTGGACTGCCGGGTTATGCCGGCGACAACAACGGAGAAAAAGCATGAGCGAAACGACATGGAAGAAGGAGCCTGCCATCGAAGGCAAGCACGGCGGCTGTTTGAACTGCGGGCCGCGCCCGAGCGTATTCCCGCCGACCGGCGTGATTGCGGTTGGTTTCGGCTATGCCGCACTGCACCGCGATGGCGAGCCGATTTACACGGAGCCGAACGAACCAGAGAGCGACGACGAGTACATGACCGGCGCGAAAGCTGAAGAACTGGCAGCGGCAGACCCAGACCACGACTGGCGGATCGTGATGGACGGCCCACTATCAGGGCGCACCTACCAACGGCACGCAAATGGCGAGTGGGCGCTGATCGAGCAGAACCAGGGCTTTGCATGACGGGGCATAACTTGAATTCTACGGAAACGTCGCATAACTAATTGAACGCGACGTGTCGCATAACACCAAACAATTTATTTAAAAAAGGAAAAAAGAATGGCTCAAATTTCAGGACTGTTTCGCATCGGCAAGGACGCCGAGGTTCGATTCACTCAAGGCGGCGAGCCGGTTGCATCGCTGTCGCTGGCGTTCAACTACTACGACAAGAATGCCGACAAGAACCGCGCTTCGCAGTGGATCGATGCCGCTCTGTGGGGCAAGCGTGCCGAATCGCTGGCGCCATATCTGCTCAAAGGCGGGATTGTGTATGCCACGATTCAAGACCCGCACATCGAGACTTACGAAGGCAAGAACGGCACCGGGCATAAGTTGGTAGGAAAGATTGGTGACATTGAACTGGCCGGCGGCAAGGCGGAAGGAGGTGATCATCGGCAGGACTCGAAGCCGGCAAACAAGCCTTCTGGCAAGCCGGCCGCTAGCTTTGACGATGACCTTGACTCCATCCCGTTCTGATCATGGACTTCGCTCAACAAATCGCCTGCTTGGCAAAGGCCGTTGTTCAGCAGCAGAGCCAGCCAATTACGGCTAAGCCTGGTTATCGCGGATCGCGTGCAACTGGTCGCCGTGGTCGCCAGATGGTTATCGATGCCCTGACCGGAATGGAGCCGCTATCTGTCCGCCAGATCTCCGATATAACCGGCCAGACACGGCAATGCGTCCGCCACTACTGCCACGCAATGACATCATCGGGAGTCCTGATTGAAACGTCAGATGAACGGCAGGCTTTGTATTCGGTTGCGAAGACATGAGAAAGCGCGGAGCCAGAATCAAGCACCGCCGCTGCACCAGCCCGATGCTGACCGCCACATACCTTGCGCCGGAAGTCGCAGGCCGCGACCGGGTTGCTGTGATGGCAATCAAAGAGGGATGGGCAACCGCAGAGCATCTGAATGTGCTGCTCGAAACTCAGCAGATGCTGATATTCGGCGCGGAACGTGGCTCAGACAAAGAAGCGCTGCAAGTTGGCCAGCTAGGACAAATGGCCATTGCCAACATCCGCGACCGTCTGAAAGACAAAGGCCGGATCGGCGCGACGGGCGAGGAACTGAAAGCGCTTCGCGCAATGGTCGATTACGCCGAGGACTGGTGGAAACGCCAGTCAGGCGCAACTTTCACCGATGCATTTCAGGCCGTTGATCGGCTTTGGAAAATGAACAGGGAGGCAGCATGAACGACACCGTAGCAACAAATTTACTCGAAGCCGCCGCCGGCCACATGAGGGAACGCGCATCGACTTACGACAGCCCGGAAGGCGAGCGCAGCATGGGCAGAACAATTGCCGCTTTCAACGCAATCACCGGGCGGGATCTGCGGGAATCGGAAGGCTGGCTGCTGATGGCGATCCTAAAGATGGTTCGCAGCGAACAGCGACCGATGCCGCACCGTGATTCGATTGAGGACTTGATTGCCTACGCTGCTTTGTATGGCGAGGCACGAACGGGAGGTATCGGGAAATGAACGATAAAGAACTGTCAATTCGCACATTGATGCTTTTGTCCGCTCTTGAGTCATGGGCCTACTCTGTTGGAAAGCCGCTTCCTGCTCATATGATCAACGAGCTTGATGTGATTATCAAGGAATTGAAGGCGGAGGTTTTGAAATGACCCGCGACGAGATTATCAAGCTGGCGCGTGAGGCTGGTGGAGGGTTGTCGTGTATTGCAGAACCGCTTGAGCATCCGTGGAAGTTCAGCCAAGCAGAAATCGAACGCTTCTCCGCCCTAGTAGCCGCAGCCGAGCGCGAAATGTGCGCGAAGGTGTGTGATGAGAAAGCCGATCAAATCATTGACACAAACAGAATGGTTTCTGCTTACGTTTTTGCCGGAGAGTGCGCCGCTGCCATCCGCGCCAGAGGCGAGAAAGGCGGTGCAGAATGAAATTTCTACAGCCAATAACTCAGAGAAAAATCGTCCCTGTCGTCTTCAAATCACCGAAGCACAACGAGACTGCGCTTGTTCTCGTCAAACCGTTTGTCGTAAGCCGAAGACGCTATAACCCGCCAGAAGAATCTGCGCCAACTGGTGGAGGTTCGGATCAAGCCTAGCGAGCGGAGATAAATGACGCTCATTTCTGCGACATTACTTCAGTCTTAACGGAAGAGCCGTGGCTTGAACCGAACCAGTAATTCACCACAGCAACCCATGCAGTGCCCAGCGATCCAAGCATAACAAGCAGCGGCTCGCTGGATTTGTATTCGTCGGCCAGCATGTAGCCTAGGATGCTAAAGAAACCAACGCTGATAATCACGGACATTGTTGCTGGCATGACTGACCGAGTTGCAATCTGCATCGACCTGGCGTCTTTGGTGTTATCGACGTTGATCTTTGCAAGGTCTATCTTGTTAGTTTCCAGAAACTTCTGGAAATCAATCTCAGCCAATTTGACGTTCTCAATCTGCTCCGGTGTCAGCTTGCCGCTGTTTAGAACCTCCGTAACCGCCTCAACGGTCTTGGATTCAATACCAAGTCGATCAGCCAGAAAAGCAGCAGCAGCACCGCCAACGGGGCCAAGCAAAGCAGTACCAATGGTAGGAGCAACAGACTTAAAAAGATTCTTCCAGTCATCTGAGTTCACATGACCTCCAGTGTAATAGACTCTTTGGTATCCGTGAGTTTCTTCATCAATCGGTTATATGCCAACTTGGATTCAACCAGTCCCGTGCCTTGCGGGGATCGTTTGACCCCGACAAGGATGCATCCGTGTGTATCTGCTGCGGTGTTGCCTGGATGGATACGGATTCCGTCGAACAACGGGACTCCGAGGACATGGGGCATGAGTTGCTTGAATCGATGTGAGAAGTCGATAACGACGACATACTTACCTCGCGGAATAGCCGTTTCACCATAGACCTTTGCTGTGGGGTTCGATTCCAGGTTCCGGTCAGCATCCTCCAGCGTGTGACAGAAAAACTCACCGTCAATATCCAGCAGGCCGAATGTCTTGTTCGGCAGCATGTCGGTGCGGATTACGGTGAGTTTCACTGTTAGCGCCCTAAAAGAAACTGTACGAGATTCATTTCGCCTTCTCCTTCGCCACAAACTCAATCGCAGATGGCTTGCATTCATTGCGAGGGTCACGGCGCCAACTGGTAGGCATAGGATCTTTGAACCGCGTGCAAAGCCACTGGTGATAGCCCTGCACGGCATGTTTGCAGTCGCGGCAATCAATCATCTCGAACCCCTGCTAAAGATGTTTTCCAGCGTGTCGATGCGGCGTTTCATTTCGTTATCAACCGAATCACGTAGGGCCATGTCTCTTGCCGCGTCGCTCTTGCTGTACCACTCGCCCAACTGTTTTTCAAGATAGCTGAGTTTGAGATTTGTGAGTTCCTGATTTCTCTTCACATCACCGACAAACGAACCCAACCACCAGACGAAGCCAATCGCCTGCAACACTAGCGCGACAAGAACAGGGAGGTTTTTCCGGACCAAAGAAGAGAAGCTTGTGTCGTCTTCCTTGGTAATATGCGTCCGGTATTGCTCAGATAACCGCGCCAGATCATCGCTAATTGCTTTGATGGCCGGGTCATCGCCGCGCCGGTTGTATGCCTCTCCGTTCATTGTCACGGCTCCGCTAATATTGATTTACGCCAGATCGGCCGCGTCCATGTCGGCAGAAATAGCGGCCAGTGCTTCGCGGACCTTGGCGATTCCGGCCTCCTGCTCTGCAAGTCTGGACTCTACTTCAACGACGCTTTGCCGGTTGATATTTCGCAGGATCGGCTCTTTTTCGACCAGCGTCGGAACACCATCCACCACCTCAGCCGAGTGTTGCGCCCGCATATAGATGTAGTTTCCGGAGGCTTTCACCGGTTTGGTGATGGAAACAACGCCAGATGCACGATCAGCAATATAGGTGCTGATGTCGATTCCGGTTTCGGTGGATTTGATTTGTTCGCTCATGTTGATAACTCCTGGTTAGGCAGAAACGCCCTTGGTGATGGAAAATCGGATAACAATAGCTTCTGAAAGCGATCCTGCGGTTCTGTTTCTGATGCTGATAACACAAGATCCTGCCGCTACGGAATCAACGTCGATTTCATAGGCAACCGCAGTTCCGCCGCTTTGACGGTGGGCAGAAACGGTATCAGTTGCCGCAATCGCCGAGTTTGTCAGCGTGAATTGTGTCGTCGTATTCGCAGCTAGTGCGTCAGCAGTGGTTGTGATCAGTCCAGTGCATCTATTCAGCGTTACGCCGGTAGCCTTAGATGTCAGTTGCGTAACCGTACCGCCGGCACCGGTTGTATAGCCGATTCCTGAGGTTGCGCCAGAGGATAGAATGGTTGTAGTGGCGGCCACTGAGCCAGTAACATCGACTGTTGAGGTGGGTGCCGTTGTTGCGCCAAATCTTGTATTTCCAGCAAACGCACTATTTGCAGTGCCGCTGCTAAAGATGAACCACTTGTTAGCCCCAGAGGATACTAAGGACGTGATGCCGAAGTTATTAGTGCCTTGGTTCTGATCATCGATATAAACACCGTGCCAGTTTGTAGCAGTGGCAGAGGCTCCCTTTGCGCCAGAACGAGCATGAAATCCTCTTACGTTGGTTACAGTAAATACCGCATCCGCAACCTGTGGATATGAGTCATAGGCAATTATCTGAGTAGTGGCAGACGATGTTCCAGTGATAACGGAAGCCATGCCATATTGTGATGTTCCAGTAAGGGCTGCGCTGATTAGCCGCAATCCAATTTGAGTGCTAGGCGCCCCGCCAATACCAACATAACCATTTACCGTCACAGAGTCGGTAGTCGCATCTCCTAGAGTTGTGTTGCCAGTAGATGCCAGTGCGGTGAATGTTCCTGCTGCCGAAGCTGCCCCGCCGATCACTGTGCCGTCAATCGTTCCACCATTAATGTCAATGGTCGTCACGGTGCCCATGTTCGCGGTAGTTCCGCTGAACGACGGGTTAGTCAGGACTGGAGTGGTTAATGTTGGAGTATTGGCACGGACTGGAGCGCCTGATCCTGTAGCGGTCGTCCATACCGGCAATGCAGCGGCGCCGCCTCCTACCAGAATTTCAGTAGTCGCTCCATTAGCTAGCGTTTGCTGCGCGCCTGTGGCAGTCGTTCCGGTAGCGATCAGGGCGTATGCAGTCGTTCCGGTAGCGCGGCCAGTTCCGCCGTTGGCGACATCAATCGTTCCAGTCAGCGTGTGCCCTGCGTTCCAGTTTGACGGCTGAACCAGACTGGTGTCCGCGCCATCTACCTTGGCGCTGACGAAAGGATGGGTAATTGTCGCGGCCATTAGATCACCTGTTCAGACCAGTCTATGACTGGCGTAATGTTGGAAGTACCTGTAAATGATGTGCATACGATGCTTACAGCGGTTTGCGTAGCCGTGAGAGCGTCGATTTGAGATAACACCAACGGAATACGCAAGTCTCTTGCTAGCTGTATATTCCCTGATACTGCGCCAGTGGCGGAAGGAACAAAGCCTTGCAGAACGGTCATCCCGTCAGTTATTGCTGTGGCCGTTGTGTCGTATTCGGCAACCGAGTCCGCATGCACCGATGTCCAAACCGCCCCGGTTAGAGTTCCTCCGATAACCAATTCAACTAATGCGTCGTTAGTCGTTGCACGGAGTTGTAGCAATATGTTTTCAATGTGCGCTCTATTCGTCACGCCGTTAAAAGTTGTTTTTGGGCGAATCGATAAGACAGGCCGTCGAGTTGTTACCCCGGTTGTTGTTATGGCAGGGGGAGCAGAACGCAAGAAACCTCTTTGTTCCTCCCCGCCCTCTGATTGAACCGAGCAACAACAAAACTGAATCGTTGGCGTTCCGCTAGAGGTTCCTGTGTTGCGAATCTCCATGCGAACAGGAAGGCAAAAGGTCTGCGTGTAAGGAACGGTAAGTGTGTTGGCGTTAAGAAACTCATGGGCTGGATACAAAACCCCATCGAGATCGAAACCAACAACGACACGTCCAACCCCTAGCCATTGGGCTTGAATAAACAGAATCTGCGTCTTGGTAAGATCAACGGTCTTTCCAGAAACCCCTGTACCGTCCAGTTTGTCGATGTTCCAGGAGCTTTGAGCAACCGCTGTATCGACCACAGACCCGGAGGTTGAGGTTCTCCGAACAAAGCTGGCAACTCCATTACCAACCTCAAGGAATATTCCGTTAGCTGAATCGAAGTAACCTGATCTGGCAACGTTGTTTGCGACTGTGCCGGGAGAGAATATCCCAGTCAGCAAAACCAAATGGCTTTTGCCTGGAATATACCGAACGTACTGGCTGGATTGAAGGATCGAATAATGTCCGCTGGTCGATGAGCAAGTAATCGGAGTTAAGCGAGTATTAACATCGCGCGGCCCGACTAGGTTGCTGCCGTTGGTCACTGATCCGTTGCTGCTTGGCGTTGCCAGCGTACCGTTAGCGGTAGCGTCCCAAATCCGGCGAGTGTTTAGCCCGTACTCTTGCTGCGAGTCGAATAAAGTATTTGCTTGCGAAACGCGAAGCCGCCCGAATGCGTCAAGCTGAGGCCCGTCTTTGAGCGTTATTTCATTTCCGAACCAAGTCATGCGATACCCCAAGAAGACGCACTCAGGCACCTTAATGTTACCGAGGCCCCCTTATTATTAAGCCGGATTATCGTATCGTTTGTTGGCAGCGTTAATGTGTCGGCGCCAGCAGTCTCTATATCGCAATAACCAGACACTCCAAGGACCACCGTCCATGATTTGCCGATTCTGGCCGTTGAGGCGGCTGGTAACGTAATGACCTTTGCCGTAGTCGATACAACAACCGTCGAATAAGTATCGTCAAGGCTGGTATCTAGCGAAACCGATGCGACATTATCTAGCCGCTGTAACTCGGAGTGTTCAAGCAGCGTTAGGTGATAAAACTGGCTTGTCGTTGATCCGTAGATCTGAAACGCGGTTATCTCAAAAGCCGTTTCTTCAAATGTTGCCGAAGACGCGCCGCCCTGAACATTATCCAGATCATTGTGGTTTGCTGTTTCAAGATCAGTAAGATTGCTTCCTTCTTTTGATACTTGCGCCCATGCTAGCTGACCAGCGGCTGTCAATTGGCGCCACAATAACGCCAGCCACCGATCAAGAATGCCGATTCCTGTCGGTGGCGGGGGCGTTAGTTTGTTCGGCATGTATAATTTGCGCTTATGGAGTCTTTAGCGCATTTTATCGCAACATTCGCTGGCGTGGCGCTTTACGCATGGTTATTGCATCGCCCCGGCAATTCCGAGAACGGCGGGGGCGGTTCCGGCGCGAAGAAGATCCGCCAGCCGCTGAGTCCCTTGTCCGCGCTTGGCCATCAGCGCCTGATTCAACAGCCTTTGCGCTGGCTGGGAGTAAAGCAGCGAAGCCGGGATGCCTACTGCCGCGCCTCCGACCATGCCTGGAATAGCCAGCGGGTTATTGAGTTGTGCGGCAAGCCGATCAGCCGTACCTGAGTTCGGAACCTTCGAGCCAAGAACAACCTTCCCGGCCTCTGCCAAGTCTTGAAGCTTTGCCTTTCCTTGTGAGAATCCCGCTTTGCCAACCGTCTTGTCTTCTGCCTTGACCGCTGACAACAGCTGTGCTGGGCTGAAAACACCTTCCTCCGCACCGACAGCGCTTGATGCGCGGCGCAACCTTGCGTAGTTGGCAAAGGCTTCGTTGATCCGCTGCAATTCTTCGGCTTTAGACGGGTTGTTCCGCATCACCTGTTGGCGCAGGACGTTCTGAGCCTCTTTAAGTGCGGCACCCATGTCCCGAACATCCGCCGAGGCATCGCGCATGTAGTTTGATGCCTTACGCCCAAGCTCTGATTCAACCTTCTTCATCGTCTCACCGGACATTTTCCCGGCAGGCGTAAAGCGAGAAAGAACAAGGTTGTCCAGCAGGTTATCAAACTGATTTGCCTGAGCTTCCGGCAAGTTCTGAGCCATTGAGCGCAGATTCGCCATGTCGTCCATGAAATTGCGATCTACAGTCACATTGACCTGCGATAGAACATCATCGTAAGCCTGACCAATCGCCTGTTTGACTTCCTTGAATCCTTCGCGGCCGATCTTGTCGGTTTTCTGTCCAAGCGGAGCCAATGCGCGATTCAATGCGGCTTTGTTGAATTGCTCGATTCCTTTTCCACGCGCTTCGGTAATCGCACCGCCGAGAAATGGCGTAGAAGTCAGCTTCTCTTCAAACCTCCCTGCGCTTCCTCCCGCTAGTTGCCCCGGCGTCAGCGTGATCCCTTCGTCAGCCAAAAGGCGCTGATGCTGGCTCAATTGCGGACTCATCAGGCCGGTTGCGCCTTTAATCAAAGCACCGCCAATACCGCCAGCGGCTAATCCGGTCAATCCCTGTGTAAGCTTCTCTGCGGCGTAGTCTTTGGCATCGGCAACAGGCTGCATAAGACCACTGACGCCACCAATGCCGGCGCTCTGCATCACCGAAGGCATTCCAGAGATACGCGATGCAATAGCGAGGTTTGCCGGGCTGGCAATAGCACCAGCAAAACGCCCAAGCCTCGACGTTCCGAGTTGCTGCGCCTTGGCTTCATTCTCAGCAATCGCGCGATTGATTCCTTCGCCTTTCCCGATCAAATTAGCCCCAAGCTGAGCCGTCCCTACTACCGGATCAGCCGCCCCTTGCACAAACCCGCGAGCGTAAGGCGCCACAGCCTCAACGGCCCCGCCTAGCAGGTTATTGATGCTAGTCGCTGCCCGTTCGCCAAGCGTGAGTTCTTGCGTCGCCTGTTGCTTGCTCGGCAGTAGGTCGTCAAACGCGCCTGACGACTGCCCGCCAGAAGGAACAAGATCGTCAAACGTGCCCATTATCTGCCTCCCTGCATTTGCATCAGTCGCTGCATTACGGCAGTCCTGTCTGCCCCTGCCGCAATGGCTTGTTCGGCTTGGCGAACCAGATCAGCTAGCGGAGGCTGACTGCTCGGAGTGGATTGTTGTGGCGACATGCCAAGGCGCAGACTGGTCCGCTTACGAATGTCCTGAATAATGGCCTTGTTCGTATCGGCGTCTTTTGTTACGTCGGGAAGTTGCACGCCGTATTGCGCCTGTTCTTTGTCCGACAAAGCTCCCTCTCCGGGAATGCGGAACAGCGTTCGCAGTTCTGTCGAAAGCTGCTCTTTCAGGTTATCGAATCGCTTGGCCTGCTGGGAGTCGGTAACTTTACCGATCAGACCCTTGACGCCCATGAATCCGCCTTGCGGGGTTTTTTCAATGGTCTTTTCAAGTTCTCCGGCAACGTAGTCCAGCGCTTTAGACGCATTTAGCTTCGATTGCGGCTGAGTCATCCTTCCAGCAGGGTTTTCTGCATCAGGCGGAGCAACCCATGTGTCAGAACCAGAGTCGTATTTCCATTCAGCAGATGGGCGGCGCTCTTTCTCCTGGCTGATCTGAGCCGTCTTTGCCAATGTCTGCTCAAGGTTGGCGCGCTTCAAATCCATGTCCAGCGCCTGCGCTTCCGCCCGCTGCCGTGCTGCTTGTTGGGCGCCAACATCGCCAGCGTTGAGCGTTACCATTCGCCCGTCGTTCAAGAGGACGCGGTTGCTGTCGCCCTTGAGTCGATAGCCTTTGGTCCCCATGAAATCAATCGGGTTGGCGTAATCAAGCAGTTGATCATTTCCGCTTGATCGTGGAGCGATCATCTGGCCACTGGCGCTGTCCTGCCAGCCTTGCGGAGTCAGATCTACCCGGCTACCTCCAGCACGCTGAAAGGCGCCTTGGCCTTGGCCGAAGGTTCCGGGGATTTGTCCGACCAGCGCAGACAGCGGCATCTGGCCTTCTGCCTGTTGCTCGTTCATCAAGTCAGCGAGCCGGTATTGTCTTTGGTTTGCCATTATTGCCCCCAATACGAACCAAGGCTCATCAGTGACGGGCCGCGTTTAGATTGCCCCGGCATCAAGACTTGTCCCGTGTTCTCGAAGTCGAATTGCCGCGCCTTTTCGCGCAGGCCCATTGCGCCGAGTCCAGCCGTCGCGGCTGCGGACGGGTCAGCCTTGGCCCCAGAGAATCCGCCGAGAAGATCCGCCATTCGGAAGAAATCTTGGCTCAAGTTGGCCTGAGCGTTCTTTTGCAGTTCAAGCGCGGCGTTTCCGGAGTTGCTCATGCCCATCTGCGCTAAACGCCGACTTGCTGCCTCTTGTCCTGCGTCTGCCGATGCTTTAAAGAACGGGTTACTTGCCGTAGCGGCAGCGGGATCTCTCATCAGATCGGCTAGGCTGGTCTGGTATTGCGCCCGCTGGCCGGCAAACGGATCGGCCCGCTGCATCAGGTCGCCAAGCGTTTGCTTGAACTCTGCGCGTTCTCGTTCTGCTGCGACCTTGCCTAAATAATCCTTGCCAAGAATCGATCCTTCCGAAACCCATCGGCCATCAGGAAGCTGGACTTTTCCGGCACCAGGAGTCTGCAAGTAGTTGGATTTGCTCTCCGGTGCGCTTGCGTTGGTCATGATGTAATTTGATTGCATTGCTAACTCCTCTCCTGATTCACTTCAATTTCCAACGCTTCCAGCCTGATTAACGCGTCTCCGACGTGCAGAATCTCGAAAGCCCTGCGGTTTGAATCCCCCAAGCGCCTAACGCGGGATCGGTTGGCGGAAAGATCAACCGGGCGGAACGATGAAAAATTCTGATAGTCATCATCAGAATATCTTATGACTGCCGTGCTAGCTACCTTGTCGCCGATAATCTCGGCTTCTGAGAACGTCTTTTTCTTGGCGTTTCCGCCGTCGAATTTAACTGTTCTGACTCTCGCGGCAATTGCGCCAATCTCGTCATTGATCTGGTCAGGGAGGAACTGATAAAGAAACCCGTCCGATTGCATGATTTGACGCCCGCCGCATGCTGTTGATCGCCTGATCGGAAATCGGCCTTCGGTATATTCTTCCGACGTGCCAGAACCTGAAAATGCCGCCCCTGTTCCTTGGATCGAATAGGCGTTCGTTGAAACTCCCGTCACAACATGGAACCCATTCCAGCTATCGTTTGTGGCGCTTAGCTTGACGATATCGCCATCGCTGTAACCGTGAGCCGCGCTTGTGACCACACCGGCCGTGCTAATCGCTGTGATGGTCTTGGTAACTGCCGATGCTTTCAGGTAGGTGAAAACAGACCAGATCCCGGTAGAAATGTCATACGCCAGACTGACGCTGCCTAGATTCAATCCATAGAACTCATGCGAGCCTAGTTTCCCGGTCCAGCTGGAAACATCGGCTAGCGAGTCAGCGTCAAGCAGCTTGTCAATTTGCGTCGTGCTGATTCTCTGAGGGGAAGAATCAGTCATTCGATAAACGGAGCGGCCAAAGCCGTCCTGCGTTACCCCAAGCCAGATTAGTGATCCAGCGGTTTCCTTGACCGAATCAGCCGAAGCGCATCCGATCTTCTGGAACATGTTTCTGACCGGCGCCAGGATAGATCCGGTTTCATTTGCGGCGTCGTAAAGGAATTCCATGCTCCATTCCTTGAGAACCACAATGTAATCCCGGTATTTGGCGATATAGACCGCTTGATCAGGTTCTGTGTTGGCTCCGATAAACTCCAGCGCCGCCCATGTTTGAAAGTCTTCCTCTGCCGACTGATAAACCAATCCACTCGGCGTGCAGACAAATACCCTGCCATCCAGATAAACGGCGCCGCGAACCGTCGTGGCAGGGTAATCAATGTCCGTCACCTGCGTAACGGTAGTGCCGTCGTAGGTGTATGCTGTCGAGGTGGTCTTAAAGAAAAGCGTGGTCATACCGGGCTTTGTGCAAAATCGTATTGGCCGGCGGCTACAGTTCCCGCAGATGCGCTAGCTCGCGGCTGGATCTTGAAATTATCGATATAGAGCTTGCTGCCGGGAGATGGCCAGATGAAATCCAGTTGATAGGCGTAGAGCAACTGAGAGGACACGACTGCGCCAATGCTGGTGCTTGGAATCGCATTGGGTAATTCGACAGTTCTACCGCCCGCAGAGAAGAAGAAATGGTCGGCTCGCTTTGAAATCTCAATGCTGAAAAACCTGTCAGTTTCAATCTGAATGGCTTCGGTCTGCTCTTGTAATGAAATGTTGCCAACGTAAGCGTAAATACTTACCTCATTCGCACTGCTTGTCTCAAACGCAAGCCCTACGTTGTATTGATTGCCAGCCGAAAAGGTTGTGATCAAATCGAAGAATGCGTCAATCTGACCCGCCAGCAATCCGGACGATGAGACATACATATCCATCGATATGTCGTAATTGCCGTCGAAAAACGACGTTGCGATATTCGTCCCGCAGTCTGCCCAGTTTTCCGTTGCGATCTTGAGCGACGACGATCCAACCGAAGACCTAGTGGTCGATATCGAATGCCCGCCATCGTCGCCGTCTCCCGTAAGCGTTCCACCCGTCCCGGCATTGGTCAGCGCCTGCGACCCATCGACGCCTTCAAACTGCAAATTAAACAGGTCTGTCGCCGCTTCCTTATAGATGGTGGTTCCGAACAGGCTGATTAATGTGCCGTTAAAGCACACAACGCCATTTGCCGCCCCTGCAATGGTCTCTGTTTTTGACAAACCTGGGCGCTTTGATACCGTCAGTCGGCCTTCGTAGTTCTCAACAACGGCATTGGTTAATCTGGCGTCCTTAGTCTCTTCGCCAGTGCGCGCATCTAGAGGAATAGCAAGAGGCAGGCGCATTACGAATCCGACAGGATGCTGTAGCGGCGCGTATTCGTGGCCGATTCGATCTGAGAATGAATCGGGCGGATGTTGTTGCGCTTGATAGCGGCCAAAGAGTCTTTCGCAATCTTCACCACTTCTGCCGGGACTTGCTTGCCGAACTCCGGCGCAATGTGGATAGCGAGGTTTGCGGCGTAGGCTAGTTCGTAACCTGGCGGAAGGCTTACCACAGTCGCAGCGGTCGCAAAGGATTGAACCTGCGTCGAAACCTGTAGCGTGAGTACGTTTGCTTCCGATGGAACCGGGTAAAGCTTCAAAACCCCGAGCGGGTAGGCGGGGTTGTAATAGAAATACTGCGGAAGGTCGGATTCGCTGGTTTTGTCGGTGATCGCGTCAAATGCCTGCTGGGTCAGTTCCTCCAGCGGGTAATCATTCCCG
>JACCDR011834535.1_pt1 | contig 22601 bp, 28 predicted proteins | sample 7446431 | NCBI WGS metagenome assembly JACCDR01 (sample SAMN15323443, study PRJNA562643) | freshwater metagenome | isolation source: river surface water | place: USA:Blue River Watershed | collected 2017-08-17 | reverse complement strand
TTATACCCAAACAATAGGTTGCTTGTTATTTTTTTCAAGATATTCATTGGTCAGCCTAAAATGATTATTGCCAACAAATGGTCCTTTGCTTTGTGCCAAAGGTGAAGGATGTCTACATGTCAATATATAATTTGTGGTAGTGTCAATATACTGTTCGTAATTCTTAGCAAACTCACCCCACAATATATAAACAACATTCTTGCAATGTTTTGCAATATACATTATAAGGTCATCGGTGAAAGGTTTCCACACTTTGGCATGCGAGTTTGCTTTGCCTTGTTGGACGGTCAAGGCACAATTCAGTAATAGAACACCTTGGCTACTCCAATCGCTTAAGTCCGTGCTTATTCGCCTCACTCCGTACTCATGATGTAATTCATCAAAAATAACCCGAAGTGAAGGAGGTAACGTTTGACATTCTTCAAACACACTGAAGCTTAATCCACAAGCAAGGGGTTTCCCATTCTTTTTGGAAAGACTATGATAGCAATCCTGTCCTAAAATAACAACCTTCAAGTCTTGAACATTAAAACACTCAAACGCACGAAATATGTTATGTTTTTCTGGCAAGCAACCATCATAGTTGTCAAGCACCTTGTCTATTTGTAGTTTGTGTTTTTCATACAAAGTTGTCAGTATGTCATTCCAGTTTGTTTGTACTATGGCTTGCGTCGCAGAGTTTTGCATCATTAATTACATATACACATACATTGCTAATATAACTTTCAACTTTTGTTTACTCTCATCAAGAGAAGATTTCACTTCGGCATGGTTTCGGGTCTCTTTTGGGTTTGACCTTTTTGACAATCACTTGCCAACTGGTATTGATTACTTTAATTTCATCGTTGTATATGTCTATAAATGCATCTATGCCCTTCTTAGGGCACGTGTAGTCATGCTTACGACTGTTTGTATAATCGTCAAAAACAATATACCCATTGACATTCAACAGTGGAAAACACAAGACGGCATCTTCCAACACATTCTTGGCATGTCTACCTCCGTCAATATAAATAAAGTCAAACTTTCTTGCAAGAACCTCTGTGCTCTTCAATGCTTCCGCAGATGGTTTCTCTATCAACTCAATCTTATTGCCATACTCCTTAGTGTTTTCGAGAAAATGTCTTTTGACAACGGCAGGAAGAAAACGCTGATTCACGTGTTTCTTCAGACTAAAATCATCTATGCAAGTGATTTTAGAATCAGGATGTGTAAGTATGTTTTCCAACGCCCATATTGCACTTCTGCCTTCAAAGCTACCAATTTCTAAGGCTTGGAGCGGCACTTTCCTTAGTCGCTTGAAGTACTTGTTCCAGCGTTCTTCATTATTACTAAACCAATCAGTAGTATATTTCTTCATTTATTTACTAAAGAAAAAGAAAATGCTATGCAATATGGTGATATATAGAAAAAACGGATTTGGATTGGGGAATTTATCATACGTAGATTGGAACTTATCGATCAATATGCGAAGCTCTGCGACAACAAGAATTATGTTTGTCTCTTTGGAGGGGGATGTGTTAGATGCTATCTTTCATGACAAACTCATTATGTTGTTTGATTTTGCAACTCAAATGAATGTCATGACAGATGCGTTGGCGTTCCATGTTCCTTTCTCCTTTATGCAATTGCAAGCGTTCATGACGGAGCACGCAATTGAGCACACAGTTGTGAGCGACATGGATATGGATACTTTAGATATGTTTCCAGCAATAGTGCCGAACAAAGAGATCATCAGTGTCTTGTCTGATCCTGTCAGTATCGATATCTTCCATATGATGATGGAAACGGAGGCTATGGCGTATGATGACGCAAATGCGGAGCTCTGCGAGGACATAGACATCATGGACTTTATTGACGCGGAGCTTTGCGTAGATTTGATGGACATGTTATAGCAATGCTTACCATTTTTTTATTGAGGTTTGCACACCAACTTGTTGATGAACATTGCACATTCTTGCGTATCACCAACAGTTGCAACATGTTGTGAACATAGTGATGTATGTGTCGATAAGTATATTGGAAACCATGATGCATCCCCTATCACAGGAATAAGGTTCTTGAAACTATCTTCAACAAACATGAATATAGGGTCGTTTAAGCGCTCTCGATACTGAACGTATCGCTCAACAGTCTCATAAACAGGATAAACTGGTTTGAAACCGTCTGCATCATATGACAGCATCACATCATGATCACATGACAAGACATTCTCATCGGGTATAAACTTGTCAAGCCCCGAAGCACTCAAAACTGCTTTACACCACAATAAAGGCGCATTTGTAAATAAGTAAACTGGAACACCTTCATTTAGGCACTTCAAGATCATTTGTTGCATATGTATGTATTGAGTGTATTGCTGTGTGTCCTTTTGGTTGGCGGTATCCAACACATCTTGAACAACATCACGATTATAGACGACTGTGTTGAAATGATGAATGGGTTTGTGGTAATGAAATACTTTACGTAGTCCTCGATAAGAGTGACCATACTCAGTATAAAGAAGCTTATTCATTTGTAGAGCCTCTTGGGTAGGTAGATCAAGTTCCTTGGCACAATACTGCACTATATTATTTGACACCTTGTTCAAAACATATTTGTGGTGCAAAATTACACCATCCACGTCCAGCAACAAAACCTTGGGGCGTGTGGTCTGTTGAATGACCCTGTTCATGCTGTATTTTTATAACTCAAATATACATTCTCTTTAAACAATATAAAAATTTGAAAATATAATCATTGATACACAATATATCAGCAAAGTGTATATTGGTAAAAGCAACCCATAACTATGAGTTCCTTCGTTGAAAATTACAAGTATGGTTGTCATCTCAATAATCACCGCCATCTTGGGGAAGAATTCATATCATATGCTGTTCCTTTTTCAACTGAACACTCTGGATGCGAGCCTTTACTTGCACCCAAACCACAAGCAGGTCATATTGGTGTGAAGGTGTCTAATTTCTGTAAGCTTTGGAAGAAAACAACGAGTGGGACAAAAATCTACAATTTAAAGGGCAAGCATTTCAATGAATTGTTTTACAAACTTACAATGTGTGAAGATGTCTTGACATCACACAACGTTAACTTGAACACAAAAGATAATAATATTGATGAGTACATCGTTAAAGTGGTCCATGCACGAACATGGAGAGATGTATATACCTCGATGAAGGAATTGTATATGACTGACAAAATATACAAGTCATTGTATTTATCGTGCAAAGGGTCCAACATAACATGCAAACCATTCTTTGGGTGTTTGTTTTGGAGCGGCAAGAAGTGGAAATACCTAAGTATTTACGAAAAAGCACATGGCTTTACGTTGTCAACAATGAACAGACAGAGATATCTCAACCGTGAATACAACAAAGAGAAGATCTTGCTTAGCGTGAGCACAGCCGTACGTACATTATGGGTCCTTGGATATGCTCACAACGATCTATGGGACGCTAATGTTGTTTATGACTTTAAAACACACACAACCAAAATACTTGATTTTGAGATGGCTGTCAAACTTCCAGAAGATGTCACAAACACCTTTAGAGACATGCTTTATCCAAAGACACCGAACACTGTTAAAATTAATCAAACCTATTGTGATAAGGTGGCTAAAGTATTTGAGACCAATGCTAAAGAAATAGCAATCTCAATTCTATCATTGGCATCGCAAACATGCCATGTGAACACAGATGAAGATGGCTTCATTTACAACACTGACGAACACTTCTTGCCAATGCTGTATGACGTTATGAGTTAGGATATTTTTGTTAATGCATATAAGTTTATGTTCGGTACTTCACTTCATCACTGGAAATGGACGAACTTATGCAAAAAGTTGTTGATGGTTCTGTGGAACTTTGTATCGACCACAAGATACCGCAAAGTGTCATTTATGAAAGAATCCGTCAAGCCCTCATAGACAAGGTAAGGAACCTCCCTAAACAAAAAGTGTTGTATAATGCATGCTATGGAGGTTTTGGGTTCAGCAAGGAGTTCAACGCGTTTTTGTTGAAAGGTGAGCATGCGGAACTTTGCGACAATGTTGGTAGAAGTGACTATGATAAGAGGCAGGTTGCTGTGCCATACATAATCCCGTTTGCTGAGGAGATACTCAAACAAACATCATCTACATGTCCTTACCTGAAGGACATGTTATATGTAATGCAAAAATATAATGTGAATAAACTGTTTGCGGATATAAGTCAAGTTATCAAGACTGAAAACAACTTGCAATTGATGGCAAGGAACGTCCAAAGCTTACGTGAGTATCTCCAAAGTGATCCAATAATACCAGAAAAGCCAACGCCTATTTCACAATGGGTTCTCATGTTTGTTAAGACCAATTTTTCACGTTATAGCCCTGAAGATTTAAACCATCTACTAGCACAATACGATGAAGGGGCGCTGCAGAAAGAGTACATTGAGAAACAATTTGCTTTGGAGCAAGATGTCAAAAAACAACTTCCAGATGACAATATGTACATCTCCATCAAACAATTCTACTTGGAGCACACCAAGCAAGAGCAAGGAAAAGACAGCTTGTACATTAGCACAAGATTGCAAGACAAAAACAGTTTTATTAGGCTATTGAAAAAACACGGTGTCGAAAGTGGTTTGACTTGGTCTCATCAAACATACTATGACAAGATTGCAATTGCATACATTATTCAAAGATACAAGAATGAACAATACACCAATGATGCATCTAAAGTTTATGATGTCTTGAGCAATTCATTTGAGGATATAGATGAAGTTATACTTGAGAATGCCAAAGAGAGGTTTGGACTGTTATGTGCAAGTAGCACTTATTCAAAACTACAGATCGCAAGTTTATCAGCCGTATTGGAATGGGACGTTCAGGAGTATGATGGCTTGGAACACGTCAATGTAGTGTGAAAGAATAGAGAGAATAAAAAAACAGGTGTGTTCTAACGGCTCACAACTACGACCCAGCAATACTACTATCACAACTCATCTTGGCGCCAAAGAAACAGTATCTCCCTTACCCTCTTGAAAACAGGTGCCAACTCTATGTCTGACCTCCCCTGCTTGTTGAAGTCAACCACCCACATAACAAGTTTATCCTTCAAGGCATGCATCTCCATCTTCTCCTCCGTTGAGAGGATATTAATCCTCTTCTGCATCTCTGCCGTAATGACATTGCATGTCTTAAGAGCACGATGTTTCTGGAAATACATGCCCTCCAACTTGAGAACTTCCACCGTTGTGTCCTTGCCCACTCCATCAAGAGCCATGGTCAGCGCGTCCTTCTTTGCGCCCGTAATCCTGTAGAGAGACATATTTGCGACTGTGTTGTAAGCGTGCGTGTTAGGCTTGCTTATGTCTGTATCGCTTGCAAAATACTAATAATTTTCAAAGTCTTCATTTTTTCTGGTAAACCGTGAGATTTACAAGTGAATTTATAGAATACTATCATCATCATTGCCATCTATGAACACATTCTGGTAGAAACCAGTAAATTGGAAGAAACACCATCGTAATTGCTCCCAATACAAGGGATTCTCGACCATGACTTTCCAAAACCTCATTATATCATTTAATGGCACATTACTCAAAGCAAGTTGTAGATTGACCAATGAACAGATTAGACCACAAACGGTACCTCTTTTTGCCCCAATGATGCCTTCTAGATTGATTTGGAAGTCGGGGCAGGGGCAAATACCTCTTGGTAAGTATCCTTCCAACAAAACATGAGAACTCAGTATACCCCAAAATTCAGTGTTGATAGCACCACTTGGGTCAAAGAACCATTGGGTGTGAGTCTTGGGACAGAATATAAAGAGACAACTATGCCCAATGTTATCTACTCCCAAACACCATATTGAAACATGCGTCACTAACAACCGCACTTCGTCATTGCAAAACTCTGCATAAGTTTCAATACTTCTCTTCAGTTCCATCGCATCTATATCGTGGGTCTCCACTTCATATTGCAGGGTTTCAGGGTTCTTGGTTAACACCAAGTAACCATTTGTGTTATTGTATGGAATGAGATGGTGAGACTCTTGAGACAATTGACTTGAAAACTGGTTGTAGTATTCCCAATCATCGTCCCAAGGTGGTAGTTGTGCGTAGTCCTCTTGACATTTGCCTTGGAACAAGAGACGCATCTGCCGCATGAGATATGATGTTTCATCAGCCATGTTCGTTTTAGATTATGAATATAATAGACATTCTAAAGAGTATATATACACCAATACTGACTATTTTGCAATGTATATATTGCCCTTCAAAGTATATTTTGTGAGATATTGAAATGAAATTCAATCTAAAAAATTGAATATGAGATAAGGTAATATAATGCATGGAGGACGTACGCTCTTTAAACAAGAAGTTTCAAGGATTGCAGATAGATGCAAAATCACATTTGGAAGATGTATGTCAAAATTTGACATCCTTACACATAAACAAAGGTAAGAAACGCTTGGTCGGCAGTGACGTTCAAGAAGATGAGAATTACTATGTGATGACTTGCACAGGGGTAGATGCTACTAAGGATATGTTTATTAAAATAAGAGTAAAGAGGAATAAACCCAATTGAGCCTTAATTATTTTTATTGCTTTGTTTGAAGAACATTTGCACTTACAAGGATAAGAGACAACATGTACACAATGTCAGTTGCTCGATTGTTGATATTTAGTCGCATTGTAGCAATATATACGTAGATTAAACTAATCACTACCCATGGAGCCCATTCAGGTTTTACGGACTCCAATACAATGAACCTGAGAACAACCAACAACAATGCCATCACGTTGATTATACCCATCAACGTATGAAGCCCCTTGTAGGACAAACCGTATTGTTGTTCTAAAAGCATCAAGACCTCATTGATGTCTTCTAGTTCTTTGGTGCTTCCGGGCGCATAAGATGAATTCTTACCCACCTTGTAAATATATGAGATAAGACATTCCCCGTTCAACACTGCCCAATGAAGGCCTAGCAACGTAACATACAAAAACATCCACTTATCCAACCAAACAGGCGCAAACATTACATACAACATCATGATGAAAGGTATGGCAATGTGCAATATTCCTATCCACAACATTTTACATTCTAAAAACAGTAAAATATATTTTGCCAATCTACATGTTGCACTTCCAGATGGTATATATACACATAGAATGTATGTGAAACATGCTTGTTCCACCAATGGAAAAAACAGTGCAAGTCAGTGTTGAGTGGGCTCTTCTAGAGTTTCAAAGTATCATGGCTGCTGCAGAGGATGAAGCAAAAAAAACAAAAATCAAAGCAAAGCTTCTTCATGAGGTTGCTTTAGAAAAAAAGATGGATGCTTGGAACAGATTATGTGATGCAGAAAGAGAGGCCGAATATATCGTGCAACAAGCCTTGGATGATGCAGAGTATATAAAAAAAGTAGCAAGACAAGACGCACAAGTCATCCTACAGAGAGCTCAAAATGAATACGAACACATGGTTAATGCTTTCAAGGCAAAAGTGAATGGCATGATCATTGAGGCTTCTGTGCAAGCACATCAAAACTAATTACTTGTTGGTTCGGGCAACCTTGCTTGAATGCTTGGATGCTTGACTAACCCTCACGTGCTTGGAGGAGTAGCATGTTCCAGTGTTCCTCTTATTCCTTGCACATTTGTCACCCACAGACATATCCCCCGCCAAACAACTATAATAATCCGCATCATCATCCTCACAAAGGTCCTCAACCAAGTCCACATATGTGTTCTTGCGAGACGCCATGCTGCTTATTCCTTGCTTGCTTGTTTGTGTGGTCTGTGAGATATGTGAATTGGATATGATTGAACTACTCAATTTTTATCAAAAGATACATGTTCAATATGTAATTTTTATCTGTATCTTGTCGTCTATTTTATCTTTGTATTTCATTAAAGAATGAACAACGTACACGACCTGTCACACATTGTCAATGTGATGAATAACAAAACACTTCCCTCTATATTTGAACTCTTTGCAAACATCGGGTTCCATGTCGGGGAATATAAATGGTCAGCACGGTCAAATGACTTTGGAAATTGGTATGTTTGTGATGGCCGCTCACTGATGATAGACGAATACCAAGAACTCTATCAAGTTATTGGAACATCATTTGGTTCAAATGATGCTACATCCTTCAAACTACCGGATATGCGTGGAAGGGTGATGGGGTGTATCGGCAATGGTTCTGGACTGACACCACGTGTTATCGGCACCATGGTTGGTAGCGAGACACATACTCTGAATTCCAATGAAATGCCGAGTCACAGTCATACAGGTACAACAAGTTCAAATGGAACTCACAACCACGGTGGCGCAACCAACACCGAAGGTGCACACTCTCACACAGTCAATGACCCAGGACACACCCACACGCAAACAACTACCAATGATGACTTCAATAGCAGTGGTACCAACCCACCAAGTTTTGCAGCAGACAGTGCTGGTTCCATGACATGGAATAATATTAACACATCCACCACAGGTATATCTATCAACAGCAATGGAAGCCATTTCCATACTATATCAAGCGACGGTGCTCATGCACACACTCTAAATATCAATAGCACAGGCGGAGGATTACCCCACAACAACATGCAACCAACTGCTTTTGCAGGTAACGTCTTTATTTACATTGGTTTCAAAAACTATCCTCCTGCAACGTATGCATAAACCAATCATTTATGCACAACATAAAAATGATTTCATATTCACAACCTACAAGTTATACTTCAGTCTATCAATCAATACAACGGAGTCAAATGCTCCGTCGCCAACATTGCGAACATCCACATAGATCTTCAAACGGAGAATGGTATCCAATGGAAGACCCACAATGCTAAACCAAACCGAGCCAAACAACATAGCAAGGAACACAAAATACATCTTGTTCATCATGGTATGTATGTGAGATATACAATGTTGTTTTTATTTCTTGAAGTAGTGTATGTGCACTATAAATACTGTCCAAATATTACACTTTTTTGTGATTTCATGTTAAACAACAGAACATGCAACAGTCACACGATAATCAGCATCAAGGCGGAAAGTTTCTTGCGTCGGGTAGTTACGGTTGCGTCCATTATCCACATTTGCGCTGCGTTGGACTCAACAATATACCAAGGGCAGTGGGCAAAGTATTCTTTGACCAACGCGATATGAAGACCGAAGTTCATACAGCTTTGCAAGTGCAATCCATCATAGATCCTAAAAGTGAATTCACTATCCCCCTCTTGGCTCAGTGCACAGTCAAAAGTGTCCGTGAAACTGATGAGTTCGAACGGTGCGTAGCTCCACATTCCCACCAAAACCCCCGACAATACCAACAACTCATTTATCCATACGCTGGTAAAACTGTCTTTCACATCATCACTAAGAAGTATAAATCACAATATACATTGACTAAGAACTTTTTCAAGATTTTCGCTCAAATGCATAGTGTCATCAAGGGTTTGAAATCTCTCAATGACCATCATTATATACATGCTGATATCAAGCTGGATAATTTGATGATGAACAAAGGCAGATTGTATCTGATCGACTTTGGTATTGCTCAACCAGAAACAACACTCTTCAACCTCAAAACAAACCACTACTTGTTGTCAGCCGACCAAGTATATTACCCGCCAGAATTCAAGGCTTTTACAAAAAAACACAAATCATTTGAAGGTTTTCATAATTTCTATTTGGAAACATGGAAAAATGACGATTGGCTCTTCAATGTATTAAAACATATTCATAGGGATACGTACGACACGGATATCAAGAACGTGTTCAAAATGACAAAGAGGGATATACTTCAACAAGCACACAAGACAGATACTTTCTCACTTGGTATAGAGTTGCTTGAGTTGGTGTTGATTTGTCGTATTCATCCAACAAAGAACAATGCAAAATTCCTTGATATGTATGTTGATTTAATAAGAGGGATGACACGATTGGACCCAACAAAAAGATTGACGGCAACACAGGTTTATCAACAATATTTGTCCATAATAAGTTTCATGCAAACTAATAACAAAAAGTAAGTCAAATAGCGCTCTATGTGCAATAATTCTTGGCGACTAAGAAGTAAATCCAGTATAAAGGCCCAAAGAACAGGGCCAAGAAAAGTCCTACGGCTTTTTCAAGTCCAGAACCTTCCTTGCCAAAACATACAAGGGACGCAATGAATGCAGCGACACCCAAGATGACCCAAAGAGCAATGAATGCAAGAACTACAAACAATCTAGCGGGACTTCCAGACGACTTCTCCTCAAAGTGTTCACGGTATTTCTGATGTTGATTGTTCATTGTTTATATAACAATATATATTTTTTAAAAGGATCTTAGCAAAAAAAATAGTAACAAATGAATGCAGTCTTGTAATGCCCAAAAATTGAAATCTCTTGTTTTAACCGTTAAAAGCTCCTCATAAATAAATGCCCACGTATTTCTCAAGCAAGTATATGCTATGAGAAAAATAAAAGACACACTTGAGTAAAAAAGTGAGCTCAGGAGGCCTCTTTTCACAACCAACTATTACTTTCCCAGTATAGTGGCTCAGTCCGTCGCCTAAACGAACTGAATGATTTTCCCTCGCACACTTCTTTACTTGCCAACTACCTACCTAAACCGGAACCCACCAGGCAACCGGCTTCACAACACTCGCGTATGTCTCTCTATCAAACAGATACTGTAGCTGCTTCCAACTCTCATAACCAATATCACCAAGGACAACACGTCCAGCAAGTACCTGCAGTGATATCGCAGGCTTAACCTCATAACCCTCACACTCAACCTCCTCTTGCTTGTTGAATGAAACTGTGCTCTTCCTCAACATTTCTGCTTTGGACATCCAATCACTATCTTGTGTCCAAATTGACACTTTGGTGTTGTCCTTTAGCATGATGTAGACTTCTTGAACACATCCAGTATCCAATAAGTCTTGAAAGAACCAGTAAGGGTCATCGATTGCATCGACTTCCCATCCATCAGCATGAGTAGGTGGTTTAGGAAACATCACACTACCGCCTTTGCAGAACACATCACCGTTTGACCTACGAAATTGGCGGTCGTTCTCATACACAATGAGACGCTCGTCAGTGTCGTAATCATACTCATCTACAACCTCCCGAACACCAATGACAAATCCCATACGAAGAGCCTCAAACAGCTTGTCGCACCAAACTGAATCCATGATCACACAGTTCGCTTAAAACAATATATTATGTAGTTTGCAATATGAAGACACATACAAAAAGATACATGGTCAATTTTTATCAAAAACCACTGTTTTTTAAAGTATTTTGTATACATGCCAGATGCAAGTCCAAATTATACACAACAAACAATTGTAAATCATGATTACAACCGTGTAAAAAATACTCGTTCATACATGTTGTAGGACAATTCTTACTTTGGGGAATTTAGCCCATGCTTCCATAAAGTATAAGGCAGCCAACGTTTCATGATATGCTTCAATATCAATGTGGTTTATTGGCTGCCCCAGGCTTTTTAGAGTATCAAAGCCCTTCTCAATGTCTGACATAGACATTTCAACATATCCCATTCCCTCAAAAAACAGACTGCAAAATTCTGTGTCGGGTGTTCCTAAAGATAAATTATATATTGAATAATCTGAGTCGTCTCTAAGATCTAATGCATAGCTATCAACAACAAGCGAATCAGATATACCAACACAAAACAATTTACATTTTGAACATACGTTGTGTCTACCACTATCGTGTTGCATATCTAACAGTAATGCATATGAATCCACTCCTTGAAACTGCTGCCGTTGAATCAACGACAGAAGCATATCATCATCGAGTTGTTTATTTAAACCAAAGCACAGTTGCCCATTGCATGTTGCATGGTTGATATCACGATGTATCACAAAGATGTGTGTTGCCCTTGACATATTATATCAGCTATGTTGATGAGTATACATGAGTGTTAAATGATGATTTAAAAACCATGAAAACCCTTATTTCTGTTTGCGTGTTTCTTTTTTTAAATGATTTCTTCATACACCACTTTTGCCTCCAATATACAACAAAGAGTATATTGCGCCACAGAAATACTTTATAAAAAAAGTCACGAAATGTATCCAAAAAGGAAAAAAATGGATCAATATGATAACAACGACTATTCTTCAATTCAGTTTAAGAGTAATCAATCAGTCTTTCGAGTTTAAGTTTTCCAAGTTCTTTCAAGGTTATCAGTAAAGTTAAGGATGGCAATGAACGCTAACAACTCCATTGTATCAGTAGTGGAAGGCCCCAAGAAGAAGCCATTTCACACAAAGAAGAATGTGGTTGGGAGCGATGCAAGAGAGTGGGTCGTCAATGTCAAACCAAGGGAGGCTGTTAAGCAAGACAATGTTGCTTCTGCAGTTGTAGTGGATGGTCTTAGTCCTAAGAAGAAGCCATTCCCTAACAGGAAGCAACTTGTTGGTGCTGAAGCAGGTGAGTGGATTGTGAGAGAGGTTGAGGGTAAGATGGTGTTCACAAAGGTGTGAGGGCTGGGTTCAAATATAAAAACAAGGGTTAAACCGTTGATATGTTAGCTGCATATCATAATTGTAAAACAGTGTAAGACAGCGAAGGGCTGTATAGTATTAGTTTGGTTTTACAATAAGGTGGAACAAAGCTACTCTTGTTTTTATTTTTGGCAATTGCATGGTAAGTGTAGCAACAAGAAAGATATGATGAGATGACTTTGATACATATTATTTTTCCTGTTGTATATTCTTAGGGTTCCCCTCCCCCCTCGTCAAAACCTGCCTAAACTGTCGCATGCTTTTAACTCTATGTTCATTATGAAAGGAGTCTGTGTCACTCAAGAATGCCTCACTTTCAAGTTCTCAGGGTGTGTGCGCACCATCATATGATATCAAGTTTTTTGATGGATTGTGTATACATCTTTCAAATGACCGTCCATGTATCAATTGATTTGTACTTTTTCGTAGTGTTCTATCTGCTTTACAGGTAATTGCATGTTATGAATAACTTCTTTTTCAAAGTTATACGCATTGTGAGCTTCCCATTCCTCCTTTGTTCCAAATATACTTTTCTTCGTTTTTGTGATCGTTTGACTACTTGGTGGCTGCAACCAAATTACATATTCCTCTCTCTTGCCATGCTTACCAAGCTTATTGCATTTTAATGCAACATCATTGATAAACATAAAATGCTTCAAGTCAACCCCCAAAGTTCTTTCTGGTTTAGGAACATATATGCTACCAAATGTAATGATATGAAGATTGGGGTGTGGAGAATTATGCATTAACTCTGCAACTCTTGAAACAACACTTCCTCCATAAGAATGTCCTAATAAATACACATCATATCCTTCTTCAAGATACTTTTTGACATTAGTAAATACCTTCACAACAAACTTGTGTTTTTTGCTGGGAATGATATAAGTACACGTTTTTGCTATATCATACAATGTTTTTGTTAGAGACTGATTGCAGAACACCAAACACGACATACCTACTGTTTTGCCAAGATATTGTTCATGACTTGCGATTACGTGTTTCTCAACAGATGAACAACCTAATCCAATAACTTGCATCAATATACTCTTTTTTAATTGTACTTCCCACTTGTTGGTTGTTGCATTCCTCTTGTACAACAAACTAACACTGTCAAAAGCTTTTTTGTTCCAAATAACACCAGACGCAATATCCCATAGCAAATACCAATAGTATTTGTTGACTATAGAAGATTGTTTTGTCCACTGTTTCCATATCTTGTTGATGAATGAAGGACATATCATTATCCCATCATATGCCTTGGAAACAGATGCCCAGTTGATGTATGTGTGTTCTTCAGTCACTTGTCTTTGTGTCCCTGTAAAAATATCAAATGTATCAAAAGTGGAACTGACATTGTATGAATATTCTTTGTTGAATTTTTCTAGAGCAGTAAATGTTTTTATCACTAAAATGTTTGTTGTTTTGATATTCAATTCATACAAGTAATCATAGGAACTGGTCTTAAAATCTTGTTCATACATGAACTTTACCCATTCATCACCACATGCAAACCAAAGTCCATTCGGTTTCATAAAGTGGTTATGTTGAACCTTATTGTAGAAACGTGTAAATAGTGTTGGAGAGAGAAAATACAACTTTGTTGCATCCAATCTTCTACTAAGTTCTTGAAGAGATATACTCATTATATAAATATGCTATTTTTAGAGTTATCATGTGTCAATATCAAACACTTCATGAATAACTTTTGTTGGAAGTTGCACACATCTTAATCCTGTATTTTTTGTCCATGTAATGGTGTAATTAAACATGTTGATTGTCTTGTAATTTTGTTCTCTATGCAATAACGTTGCCTTCATATACCTCTTAAAAAAAAGCGCGTATGTCTTACTATGTGCTGCACCATCATATGATATAATATTGTTTGACTTGTCTAAATAAAATAGCATTCTTGCTATTGTGTAAAGGTCTTTGACATGGCTTCCCCATTTTAGTAAGGCGTTGGCAAGTGTGTCCAAATGAGCAATCTTTGGTTCTTTTTGCGGAGCTTTGCGAGATTGTGGATGTTCTGCATAATGATTAATCAGTTCTTTCATTGCAACATCATATTGTTTATGGTGTTTTTTCAGTATTTTGCATCTGTCTTCATGAAACTGTACTAACAACTGTTGGTGCTCTCTTGTTAAAGAGAGAAATTGTTTTCTCAGTCGTGTGATGTATCTCCTTTGGTGTATCATCAAGTCATACTTGTGTGTGAAGTGTTTCAAGACTTCGTTTGGAACAAGACTACTAACATCAAAAATATAGTCATCACTCAGTAACATCAAGTCTATAAAATGTTTTAGTTTATCAAGTGTATCACACCAAGATATTACTGTGAATGAATTAAGATGAGAAATTGTGTTTTCGTTTTTGTTATAATGATACTTCAACATGATGTACCACAACATATGTCTGAATGGAGCAAAAGCAAGTAAACTACGAATATCCTAATAATGAACTTTGACACCTTGAACTGCTTTGCCTTTGTGTGCAAACATTTTCTGGAAGTTTTGTTTTATCAAATCTGTTAAAACGTCTTCAGGTTGAATTCTCTTGAAATACCATGCAGGAGAATGTATCTTACTTTCAATAAACAAATCAGTTTTAGGCTTCATTTTTTCCAACAAATCAACAATGTAGATACAGTCCTTGTTGCATGGTGAACATTGTTTGTCTTTGCTTTCATGAATATCGCCAAACAAAATAATGTTTTTATTACCAATTTTCAATGCATAACTTGCAACAGGACCACTTATCTTATACATTACTTTATAATGTATTGATATAAAAACACTTACATTGAGTCCCCAGTAAACATCATCCAGAAAGGACACATACTAACAACATCAGTTCATTCAATCAACGTTAATGGACATCATTGTTGGAGTAAGTAAAGTGTTGAACAATGGTAAAGAAACCGTATGTATTAATTATTCAATATCGAATACCTCTTGAACAACACTCTTTGGCAATTTCACACATCTTAGTCCTACAAGCTGAGTCGGAATCGGATAGTGAAGAGAAGCAATTGAGATTTCTTTGAAATGACTTTCCTTATATTGCACTTGTGCATTCATGTAAGTGGAGAAGAAATACGCATAGGTCTTGCTGTGTGCTCCACCATCATACGAGATGATATGATTAGTTTTGTCAAAGTAATACAGCATTCTCGCCAATGTGTAAAGGTCTTTCAAATGCGATTCCCATTTAAGCAATCCATAGAACATGTGGTATTTGTCTTGCCAAGTGAGCTTTCCATTCTTAAGTTTGTAGTTACTCATGGCTTTGTCATATGATTTCGTTTTCTGATGCAACTTTACACACATGTCCTCATGGAATGCAAGCAAGAGTTTTCTGTATTTTGGTTGTAAGTCAGCAAATTGTTTTTTGAGTCGTGTAATATATGTTCGCTTTGCGAAGGTCCGCGAAGTAGCACGTGATAACATTAGGTCTGCATTATTTACAAAAAGAGATTGACTTTCCGCTGGAATTATAGCTTGTGCATCTGAAGCAAAATCATTGCTCAACAAAATAATATCAATGTATTGTTTTAACTTTGCAGTAGTGTTGCACCAAGATATGTTTTGCAATAAGAAATTCATTGTTGCTATGTGTTTATCACCTGCACTTTTGTATAAATCAAGTGTCAAATAACTTTGTAACCGCCAAAATGGTTGGAAGCAGGTGAGTGTTCTGATATCGGAATAATGCACCTTGATACTATTCTTTGATTTACCCATATGATTGTGCATTTGCCTGAAATTACTCAATATTACGTCTGTTAGTACATCGTTTGATTGCGCTCCTTCTACAACTTGAGAGTGTATGTAACTCTCAATAAACAAGTTTGATTTGGGTTTCATTTTTTTCAGCAAATCAACAATGTAAATGCAATTCTTCTTGCATGGCAAACATTGTTTACTCTTACTTTCGTGCATATCACCAAAAAGAACAATGTTTTTGTCGCCAATTTTCAAGGCGTAACTTGCAATAGGACCACTTATCTTATACATTCTCTTTTACTCTATTTAGAAAAACACTAACAAAAACCTTCATATGACTTAAAAACTGAAGTTTGTATTGATTTACTGTATACTCATCAATCTCTAAGTGATTACAAAGCACTTGATTATATTGCGTGATGGGTAACTGCCTTGGACCCCAAGTGATTGTTGTTGAACACAACACAATCATCCGTATGCCTGGTCCTGGAGAGATGAAGGGTCTAACTTGTGGCACAAGAGGCAACAACCAATGTCGCAAATCTGTTAAAAGACAGTATGGAAGACCAATGATTACAGAGATAGATCATGAAGGATAAATGTTGAGGATTCAGTATTCCATAATACAAACAAGCGTGAAACCGATGATATGTTTGCTGCATATTGTGTTGTATTTGAAAAGATACAATAAGGTGAAACATAGCCACACTTGTTTTTTATTTGTCCAATACGACATTAAACACATCTTTTACAGTTGATTTTGGAAGTTGCACGCAACGAGTTTCATTGCCGTTTGTTAATTTATATGTATCAGAGAATAATGTGCGTTTGTAATGATTTTCTTTATGCAACACTTTAGCTTTCATATACTTCTTAAAAAAATTTGCGTATATTCTACTGTGTGCCGCACCATCATAAGATATTATGTTGTTTGTTTTGTCAATGTACTGTAACATTCGTGCAATAGTGTATAAATCCTTGATATGAGAACTCCATGCAAATAATGCATTGGCAATGTAATATTCATTTTGTCTTGTATTAAATTTGTACATGTTGTAATGATGCATTGCGTCATTGTATTTATTGTGTTTTTTGATAAGTCGCTGACAAGTATCCTCGTGAAACTTTAAGATATGACTTTGTTGTTCAGGTGTTAGAACCAATAATTGTTTGTGTAATCTTGAAATGTATTTCCTTTGATGAATCATCAAGTCATATTTATAAGTAAAATATCGAACAACATCGTGGGGGATCAAAGATGATACAGATTGTATGTAATCATCACTTGTTAGCATGATATCGATAAATGCTTTGAGTTTTTGTTGTGTATCACACCATGATATCAATGGAAAATGGTTCATGTGTCCTACTTCTTTTTCTGTATATTCGTAGTTAATCTTTGCAATTAAGTACATGATAGTCTTATAAAATGCTTTGTAGTTGTCAAGTGTTCTAATGTCAGAATAATGCACACGAATATTGTTTTGTTTTGTTCCATTATGGTTATGCATTTTGTGGTGAAATGTTTTTAAAACATTAGAAATAACATCGTGTGGCTCTACATCCCTATTTAATTGTGAATGAATGTAACTTTCAATAAACAAATCGGTGTTTGGCTTTATTTGTTTTAACAAATCAACAATGTATATACAATCCTTTTTGCATGGCGTGCATTGTTTGTCGTTGCTTTCATGCCAATCACCAAAAAGAATAATATTTTTGTCTCCCATTTTCAATGCATACGCCGCAATAGGACCACTTATTCTATACATTTCTTGTAGTTTATTTAGATAAAACACCAACAAAAAACTTCAAATCTCAAGGTGAAACAAAGCAGTTGATGTTTTTATTTGAGACGTTTGTCTAAAATGAATACACTCTCAAAAACTGTTTTTGGTAGTTTTACGCATCTAAACTTTTTATCGTTGGTGACGGTTATACCTCCAAACAATGCATTCTCTTTGATGTGTGTTTCTTTGTAGATTATTCTTGCTGACATAAATTGTTTGAAAAAACTTGCATATACTTTACTATGCCATACACCATCATATGATACAATATTTTTGGATTTATCAAAATAATGTAGCATTCGTGCTATTGTATATAAATCCTTCAAATGACTTCCCCACTTTAATAATGTCAACGCAATCACATCAACATCAGATGCAGATAAAGCGTTTGTTTGAATGAAATGTTGCATGACTTTATCATACTTTTTGTATTTCTTCATCAACTTGATACATTGATCATTATGAAATGTTAAAATATTCAGTTGATGTTGTGGTTTCAATTGTAACAATTGTTTTCTCAATCTCGTGACATACAACCTATTGTGTTTCATTAAATCATATTTGTGTGTGAAGTGTTTGACATATTGATGTGGAATCATATTGGTTGCACTCATAATATAATCATCACTTTTGAGCATGCTATCAAGAAAAGTCTTCAACGTTTGTACTGTGTTGCACCATGATATCGCTGTTAACATATTGATAACAGTCTCTTTGTCAGCATTATAATGTAAGTAATTGAGTAATGCAATTAATGTATCTGTGAATGGCTTGAAAGTTTGTAATGAACGGATGTCAGTATAGTGAACACGTACGTTGTGCAGTACTTTTCCGGAGTGATTATGCATTTTGTTAAAATTACTTTGTATTACGTTTGTTATCACATCTTTGGGTTGCACACCTTCTATTAAGTGAGAGTGTATAAAGCTCTCAATAAACAAATCAGATTTTGGTTGGATGTTATTTAGTAGTTCAACTACATAAAAACAGTCTTCAATGCAAGAATGACATTGCTTGTCGTTACTTCCATGCCAGTCCCCAAACAAAACAATGTTTTTATCTCCAACTTTCAATGCATAAGCAGCAATAGGTCCACTTATTCTATACATTTCTTATCAGTAATTAACATTAAAACACTAACAAAACCCGTTGAATTACTCAAAAATTGATGGTTACATTGACTAACATGATACTCATTAATCGTTAATTCCTTACAAAGTTCTTGAATACATTGTATTGTAAGATGGGTAACTGCTTAGGTTACGGCGACGATAAGCCAAAGAATGTTACTATTATTATACAGCAAGGCGATTTCAATTATAATGATAATAGCAACAATGACAAGAAAGGTCATACCTTTACAGTTATACTGGCAGGCAAGCAAAAGAAAGAGGAGCCGTCTTTTACATCCAACCCAGTGTATGACAGTGATGGACAGCGTGGTAAGTCTCGTAGGAGAGAGTATGGAAGACCCATGATTACAGAAGCATGAACATGTGGAGGTCATGTATGAAAACAAGAGATTGTGATGGTAAGCGTTAAACCGTTGATATGTTAGCTGCATATCAATATTGTATTGTTCAATACAATAAGGTGAAACAATGCTACGCTTTGCTAAGCAACTCTTGTTTTTATTTTGAGCAATTGCATGGTAAGCCATGATGAAGTAGGATGGTGGGTTTCAGACAAGTGGGTACCAGTAACAAGAAACACATGCAAAGCTTCACGAAGAATGGCAAAGAATCTGGTTGCACAAACTCATTGTTGAGTTACATCGAAAAATAACATTCATATTTCAATATTGAAATTATCACGAGCAAACTCTGTCATATTCATAGTTCCCATAGAGTTGTTACACACTGCACATATTGGTCGAAGGTTTTCAATCTGTACTTTCCCTCCATTTGCTTCTGCAACAACGTGTCCACAATGAAAATTGTGTTGGGTTATGTGATTAGACTTGCAACAAAGACAATATGACTTGCCTATCTCTTCACCAATATATGTATTCCAACACACAATACGTATTGCTTGTGAAATTTTTGTCTTTCGTGCTTTTATTTGATTAGGTGTATTCACATCTTGCAATTGATTCACAAGTACCTTATGGTCTCGCTGAGTTACCACATCTTGAGGAAGCTGTATTGTAGAGTTTTTGTGGTTCTGTATTTCGCTTTGCAGGGCATCAATTTGTGATTGTAGATGCTGTGAAAATTGTGTTGATGTTGTTTGCTCTTTGCTGAGCTTGTCTATTTGGGCTTGTAAGTTGTGTAATGTTTCAACAGGGACTTGTATCATTTCTTGTTGTGTATTCTTCTTGCAAACCTTCTTGTGTCTGGCAATGTTTGTTTTGGCCAACAACTTGTTGCATGTAGGACAATGAGTAGTATCAGTTTTGTGTTCGCGCCTTTGCAATTGTTCAATCAATACTTCTCTTGAAGTATCATCTTCACTTGGTTGACATGGAGACTTAGATTGCAGATGACGAATAAGGCTTGCCTTTGTAGTGGCAGAATAGCCACATCTCTTGCATTGATGAGCCATATTGCACATACACTATTTGTTGTTAAATGTTTTACTGTTGAAACGAAGAATTAGGCATTTTAATTTAGCATTAGTTGGTTAGACAGTTTCTTTAAGTTGTGTTAAAATGATGTGCTGTAATTTAAACATCTTATTTTCAACATATGTTAGAACATAGGTGTAATGTCACAAGAAAAGGGCATCATCAGTAACATACCTTTGTTCTTGAAATTTCGTTTTGCTGATGAACTGCAAGATCAAGATAGTTCAATCATGTGTTGTAAATGACTTGATTTAGGATTATTCTTTGTATCCAAGTAAGCTTGAAGTTCGGGTATTGCATCTATATCAGCAATGATGTTATTGATTTGTTGGTTATTGTTGATATAGTTATAGATGGTTTGTTGCGGTTGTTGGGGTGCATGATAGATGCGGTTGATAAGAATACATTCTTTGACTTCTTGTGTGATTTCAATGTCTTGTTCAGTTGCAGGACAAGGCTTCTTTAGATTGGTTAGATGAATATACATATTGTACTTTTTTCTGCTGTTGTATCCACACCTTGGACAAGTATATGGTTTTCTTTGTGACATATGTTGATATACTAAATCATATTTATATACTCTTTGTTTTAGCCGTAATGTATCCAAGACTTATCCCAAAATGGTTAATTTTGGTAACAACGTCGCGTGTTATTTCAAGGTATATCTTGCAAGATGTAGAGTGCTGAAGATTGACTGGTTGCGCAACAATCTCAATACCATCATTGTTCATTGTGGTATCAACCTTTTCTATTTATATTGTAATGTATCGCATTAGTGGTCCTGTCTGTGTGTTTGCAATACAACACAAAGGTACCAACATTTTGTTATTTGGAGACATGCATGATGGCAATGAAGGACTATGCGCAGACTGCTCTTCTCGAAACAATTGTATTGACATCACTGAGTTTCTAGGAAGGATATCACAACCTATTGATATATTCTTAGAGAGCCAGTGGGTATCAAATGAACAGAGATATCTGGCATTACCACCTAATGAAAAAGACACTATCACTAAAATCGCCAAAAAATTCCATAGCGATATGTATAAACATGTGGGTCAAGGTGATGGTCGACGAGTGCATTACACTGAAATCAGAACAGATGACAACTTTAATGCTATAATGCATCTTCAACAAATGATGTTTATGCTTGTTTTTGAAGAGGGCGGAAAACTGTCTGAAATTGACTTGTTATTGCTAAGTAACCTGTCTAGCATAAAAAAGATTGCAAAGTTTATTAACATAGTTGTCAAAAGTAATGATTATGAGAACGATGTGTCCAACTTCTTCTCAAAGACAGTAGCAAGTCAACTAATAAACATTAAAAGTCTAACCCACAGACCAAATGACATTACCCATAGACTTCCAAAGATACATAAGGTTCGCAAGCAACTATTGAAACTGACGTCAGGTTATAGGAAAGCTATCATGAGGTTTCACAAAGATAGATGTAGCGAATTATTGCATGAAACATCTGATTATGACAATAGTCTTGCAAACATCATGAAAATGAAACGAATTGATGAAGAAGATGCACTATATATACTTCATGGTTTGTTATTGTGGTTTTCTCACCTCAAAGACATGTATACACTATGTCGCGTCTTATACTACATTGGTAAGACTGGGACGGTTGTAACATACGATGGTGCAGACCATACACAAACCTACAAGCGTTTTTTCACCAACTACTTGGAGGATACAAAACTTATTCATCAACACGATTTATCAAAAAAGAAAAAGACTTTAAGGTGTGTATCATTGCCTTATAAGTATGTTCAACACATTACAAATAGAGGTATTTAATTTTTACCCCCTTCAAAAAAAACAATGCCCTTTATTGTGTTTGAAGAAGACGAAGTGAGTGGTGCATCTCAAGGTAGCACAAGGATTTCAATACCATAGCAAGGTTGTCCATAACAATCAAACCACCATTCGAATGTAGTATCTTGAAAGGAACACTCACAGCATTGTGGAATGCAATCAGTCCAATGGTATA
>JACCDR012251738.1_pt1 | contig 22609 bp, 26 predicted proteins | sample 7446431 | NCBI WGS metagenome assembly JACCDR01 (sample SAMN15323443, study PRJNA562643) | freshwater metagenome | isolation source: river surface water | place: USA:Blue River Watershed | collected 2017-08-17 | reverse complement strand
GCCTCTACGCCGTCGCCGCTGATCCCGACCGCAGCACGCTCCGCGCCCGGTGGGACGCTGCGGTTTCGAAGCTACTGGAAAACCCTTTCGCATGAGCGCCCTTCCTCCGGCATTGGTCCAAAGCAAGATGGCGGCGGCACGCGATGTTATTCGCCACGCCTTCCATTCGACATGGCAAGTTGTGCCATGGGACGTGGCCGCCTGGGCGGAAGAAAGCGTCCGGCTCCCGACAACTGAGAGCGCCGACTTCGGAGGGGAACTCTACCGTGTGGACAACGTCCCGGGATGTCGGGTGATCTTCGACTTCTTCGCCGACCCCATCGCCCGTGAACTCCACATCGAAGGGGTTCCGCAGGGCGGCAAAACCCTCGCCATCTGGATATGCCTCGCATGGGTACTCAAATACATGCGGAAAAACGCCATGGTGGCGCTCAACTCCCGCGATGAGGTCCGCGGTCAGTCCAAGGTACGACTCCAAAAGATTCTGCGCACGCTCCCCGGGTTCCGAGACACCTTCGACGACGAGGACCAATCGAACCTGCTCCTTCAATTCGACGGCGGAAGCATCTACCTCGGCGGCGCCAACGCTCTCGGGTTCTTCAAAAACAAGCCGGTCAGCGTTGTGGTTCTCGACGAGTACAACGAACACCCGGTACTGGTGGACGGGAAGACAGGCACCCTCGACCTCGCACGGGACCGTGTGAAGATGTCCAGCCGGTACTCGAAGATACTGGCGCTATCTCAGCCGGAAATCGAATTCGACCCCGACTCGAAGGAGTGCCCGCAAGGGGCGCAGATGTCACGGGAATTCCGAAGCGGTGACCAGCGACTCTACTTCATCGTCTGCATCCACTGCGGTCACGATTTCGTCCCTGACTTGGCGCATCTCGACTACGAGGACGCGCTGATCCCGGACCCGGGAGATGGAAGTGTGAAGCGGTACAACCCGGAGCAGGCGAAAGCGTGCGCCGCGCTTCGCTGCCCGTCGTGTGGCGGCATCATCCACGAAGGCGAGGAAAAGCGGCAGGCGGTTCTGGCGGGAGGACACCGGCCGACCGTGCCGGAGCATGAACGAGACGGCTTCGTCTGGTCGGCTCGGATCACGTCGTTTACCGAACTAATCGGCAATTCGACGCTCGGCCAGATCGCCTACGAATACCTCAAGGCGAAACAGAACGGCGATGAGGCCGCGCTGATCGCGTTCAACAAGCGGCGCCGCGCCCAAGGTGAGCAGCGGACGAAAGACAGTGACTTTCAACTGACCGACCGGCACTTGATCCGCCACTGCGGCACCTACAAGAAAGGAAACTGCCCCGTCGTCCCATTCGCCGCCGTGATGATGGTGGACGTTCAACAAAAGGGCGGACTGTTCGTCTGGATCAAGCTCGCCTTCACAATCGACGGCACCGGGTACGTCGTCGATTACGGCACCTGCCCATCGTATGAGGAACTGTGGGATGAGTATTGGAATCCGGTGAAGCTGCCAGGGGACAAAATTCTCCATCTGGCGTTCGCTATGATCGACGAGGGGGACGGCTCCACGACAGCAGAGGTCCGCCGATTCGCCTCCCGCACCCTCGACCCGAACACAGGCGCCCAGTGCTTCTACCCCACGAAAGGATTCGATCACAACCAGATGCGGAAGGAATTCCGGGAGACGGTGCCGGTGATCCCGACTGAGCACGGCACCATCGCCGTCCGAGTCTATCACTTCCAGACGACCTACTGGAAGGACCAACTTTACAAATTCACCCTGCAAGCCGACCCGGACAAGCGAAAACCGACATCGCCGCCGCGGTGGTTCTTCCCGTCTCAGGATTCCATCAGCCGGGAATTCCTGGCGCAATTCCGCGGGGAGAAGAAGCAACTCACGATCAAGACCAGAGCGAACGGCCGGAAGCAGGAAGATTGGATCTGGGTGGAGGTCGGCCCGAACCACTGGGGGGACTGCGCAGTAATGGGGAAGGTGGCGTGGTCACTGATTGTCACGGCGGCGGCAGAGCCGCAGGCGCCGCCACAAGCAGAACCGCCGAAGCCTGATTGACCCACGGCCGGAAGGCATGGGTGCCGTAACCTTTGCCGCCGATCCCGTTCTCGTCGCAGACTTCAAGACGCTCTCAACTCAAGAGCGCCTGACAATCCGATCCGAGGCCCGCGCCGTCGTCTCCGGCGCGTCCACGTCCATGACCAGCCTCGGGCTGTCCGACACCGTGGACCTCGACCACGCCCGGACGGTGCTGGCGTCGATCATCCAGGCGGAAGCGGAACTTGCCACTGAAGCGGACGGAGGGCTCGCCGAACAGGCACAACGCCCGCTCGCCCACGGGTTCTCGTTCTACGGGACGACGATCCAAGGCATGTGACCAACCCCCATTGGCAATGTCGAAGAAACGCCACCGATACGAGGAAAGGCTTGCCCAATCCGAAGCCGCTCCCGTTCTCCAAACAGGGGACGTTCAGCGGCTCATGGAAGAGCTGAATATGTCCGGGTACTTCGCCACGCAGGCGAGCCCGATCCGCGGCCAACTCTGGTGGCCGACGATGGACAGCCGGAAGGCGATGGACGGATACACCCGGACGGAACTGGTGAAGATGTCCCGTGCCCTGGCGGAAAACTGCGGGTTCGCTGGAGGGCCGCTCGATACGCTCTCGGAATTGGTCGGGTGGCTCAAGCCGCAGGCGCGGACGGAAGACAACGAATGGAACGAGGAAGCAGAGCTTCGATTCGAGCAGATCACTGGCACAGCCTTTCAATTCGACCTCGCCGGGAAGGACAACTTCGCATCCTCGCAGATCCGGGCGACGAAGCACCGAAACATGGATGGCGACTTCGGGACGGCATTCTCCCGCTCGGAATACGGAACCACTCAAATTCTCAACTACGAGGGGACGCAGATCGGCCGGCAGCGGTTCAAAGCCGTGGAAAATGGATGGTTCGACGGTGTGAAGGTCGATAGGCACGGGAAGGCGGTAAAGTTCTCCCTGCTCAGTCCCGACGGGATGAACGATGCCACAATCGACGCGGCCGCCTTCCACCACCACGCCAATCGCCGGTTTCAGAATGCAGTGCGCGGGACACCGGTCCTGACGCCGCACCTGAACGACATCGTGGACATCACGGACATCGATGGTTTCGCGAAGCACGCCATCAAAATCGCGTCGCTGTTCGCCCTCTCACGCGAGGCCACCAATGGTCCCCAAGGGATCACGGCGCCGATCCAATCAGCGCAACTCCCGACGCCTCTGCCGGCTCACCCGGCCGCGGCACCGCAGACGACGACCACGCCGACGGCGACAACCTCCGCTCTGCAACCAATCGCCAATTTCGAGACGGTCTTTTCAAGCGGCATGATGTCATCGGTCCCGATCAAGGCGATCCACGACGACCGGCCGCACCCGAACGCCCAAGCGTTCAAGGATTACCTCCTGCGGAAATGCGCGACTGGCATCGGATGCCCGGCGCCGATTCTGTTCCTGATCGATGAGCCGGGCGGCGTGTGGACGCGATACCTCATGGAGCGGGCGGCGGACTGGATTCTCTGCCAGCAAATCTTTCACCTTCTCCCCTACTGCCGGCGCGTCTGGAACATCGTCATCGCGACCGAAATGAAGGCCGGGCGCCTGCGGCAGTGCAAGGATTACAACTGGTGGCGGCCGACGGCGGTCAAGTGGGTAGGCAAGCGGAAGCTCACGGTGGACATCGGCCGGGAAGGCAACCTTCAGATCGCGCTCAAGAACGCGATGATGACGACGTACTCCCAATGGTACGACGCGCTGGGCCACGAAGACGACTGGCAATCCGCGTTCGACCAGGCCGGCCGCGAACTCGCCTACGGGGTCGAGGTTGAGAAGCGAAACAGCCTGACGCCGGGGTGGATCACCGACCGCATCCGCGGTGTTCAACAGCTCCCGGCTGAGACGCCGATGAAGGAAAGTGCACCTGAAAAAGCACCTGAAAAAGCGCCATGACCGAAAATAACTCGAAAATTCCAGCCATCGCCTGCGAGGCAGCCAGCCAGCCATGGGCGATGATGGCGGATTGGTTTCCGAAGGTCTTGCGCGAACTCGCAGCGCATGGCGACGAGGACGAGGACGAGGCCATGGCGAGCCTTCTGGAAGTTCACGCGCTGGCGCGGGTCGCCGTCGTTTACATCCACGGGGCACTCTTTAAAGGGGCGCCGGACTGGTATGCCAGATTCGGGATCATTAATCACGACCTCGTGATGCGGATTTGCGACGAACTCGCATCGGAAGCCGGCAACATCGAAACCGTCATTTTCTCGATCAACTCACCAGGGGGAACAGTGAATGGTACACTGGAATTGGCTCACCGCATCGAGTCGCTGAGGGAAGCCGGAATCACAACTCTCGCCTACACAGACCGGCTTTGCGGGTCAGCCGGCTACCAACTCGCCTGCGCCTGCGAGGCCATCTTCGCGGCGCCAACCGCCCGCGTCGGGTCCATCGGCACCATCGTCAGCTTCCCGACAGACAAAGGGTTCTGGGAGCAAATGGGGTTCAAGTGGGAAACCTTCACGTCATCCCCACTCAAAGCCATCGGATACCCTGGCCGTGGGCTGAATTCCGAGGAGCGCGAATGGATGCAGCAGCAGATTAACCAGTCTGGCCAAGCGTTCTTCGAGTACGTCCGTTCCCACCGCGCCGGGATCGCTGAGGCAGCATTCAATGGTCAGGCGTTCCAGGCGCAATTCGGACCTGAGGGATTGGTGGATTCCACAGACCACCACTGTTTCAAGGACTTCATGGCGGCAATAGCATCTGGGAATATTTGACCGCTCCGGCCATCTCGTATGGCCAACGATCCACTTTCCAGTCTCCCGCCCGAACTTCAGGAGCGAATCAAGAAGCTGCCCTTGATGAATGGGCGGACCAAGGTGGCTGAGATCGCCGCCGAGGCCGCCAAGGGGAATTCCGGCGAAACCGAAACCCTCAAGGCGGAAATCACCAAGATCACCAAGGAGCGCGACGACGCGCAGACGGTAGCCGCGGATGTTACCTCGAAGTTCGAGCAGTTCTCGAAGGATGCCGAAAAGCAACTGGCCGACCTGAAAGCCGAGGTTGCCACCGCGAAAGCCGACCTCGCCGCCGCCAAGACGGATGTCGATAAGGCCAAGGCCGAACTGCCTAAGCAAGTGCAAGCCGGCGTGAGCCAAGGCGTCCAGGAGGGACTTGCCGCATGCGCCGTTCCTGCCGCGCAACTCCCCACCCCTACCCCCGCGGGTCAGTCGGTCCCGAATGACCGCGCTGAACTCGAAAAAGCCATGGACGCCCTGACGACCGCTCAAGAGCGCGTCGAACTGCTTCGCAAATTCAACGCCGCCCAAGCCGCGAAGTAACAAGGACTTACAACGACCTGACACACCATGGCCAACACAATCGACAGCAGCCTTCAACTCACCGAGGTTCTCGACACGGCAATGCGGGCGCTTGAGCGCACGCTGACGCCGCTTCTGGGATTCTCCACGGTCTTCTCCGATGTCGCGCTCAAGGGCGATGACACCATCGCGATCCCGTATTACCCACTGACCTCGACCGGCACCAGCCAAGTTCGGGCCGTTGGCGGATCGTACAAGGCGCTTGCCACTTCGACCACCACCAGCGCCAAATCGCTGACCGGGTGGACGAACCAAGTGCAAGCCCTGAGCTTCAACGGCCATGAGGTCAACCGGCAACCGCGGTTCAACCCGGAAATGCACGGCCGCCTGAAGGGTGAAGCCCTGGCCTACGATGTTCTCGCGGACATCTTCAAGGTCATCAAGCATTCGAACTTCACAACCACCCCGATTTCCAGCACCGCCGCAAACTTCGACGAGGACGACATTGCCGACCTCCAAGCGACTTTGGACGAGGCCTACTGGCCCCAAGCCGGTCGCGGCCTGATCCTGAATCCACGGTACGCCGCCAACCTGCTCAAGCAGGCTCAGATCATCGACGCCAGCGCCCGCGGTGACGGCGGCGCCGCCTTCCGCGACGGCAACTCCGGCCGCATCCTCGGATTCAACACCAGCTCAACCGCTGGCCTACTCCCGAACAACGGGACCGCCCTGGCGATCACTGGTGTCGCTTCCACCGATGTCATCACCACCACTGGCGGCGCCCACGGGCTTGTTGTTGGTGACCGGGTGATCTTCCCGACCATCACGTCTGGCGGATCAGGGCTGACCGCGGCGACGCAAGAATACTTTGTCAAAACGGTTCCTTCGACCACCACCCTCACGGTTTCGACGACCAACGGTGGATCGACAGCCAACTTCACGACCGACATCGTCACCGCGACGATCCAGAAGTACGAGAACGTCAAGGGCGTGGTCATGCTCCCAAGCTCGATCTTGGTCGGTTTCGCTCCTGTTCGCCCCACCGAAGGCGTCCGGCAAAATCTGGTGGACTACCAAGAACTCCGCGGCGCCACCGGCCTTGTCCTTCAGTACAAGCGCATCGCCTACGAAGACACCGACGAGGAAGTTCAACTCATGGAATGCCACTACGCCTCCGCCATCGGAGACGCGGCCCAACTCCAGATCATCACCGGCGCCCTGAGCTAAATGAAACTCGGCCTGATCCTAGCCCTCGCGCCTGACCGGAAAAGCGGTCAGGTCGTGTCCGGCCCGCTCCCGTTCGACGTGGCCTTGAAGCAGTTCAAGGAGCAGGTCGCCTCAGGAGTTGGCATCGCGCCCGACTTCCCAAACTTGGAAATCTGGACAGGTAGTGGCGGCCGGGTGAAGAAATTCACCTTCCGTAAATTCCTCAGCGGTGAAGCCGCGGAGCCTGCCTCGTCCGAGCCCGAGCCCGAGGCTGACGAATCTTCCGAACAATCTTCCACCCAACCGGCTTCCCGAGGCCGTCGGGGCGGCAAGTAGGTGTGTGGTTACACCAATCGGCCGCCGTCCTTTTTCATGGGGGCGGCGGTCTTTTTTTGGCCATGTCATTCGCATCAAGAATTGTAGCCTCGCAAGCCCGGGCCGCCCGACGGTTCTCACCGAACACGGCAGGCCTAGACCTGTATCTCTGGTGGCCGGTCGCTGAGCCTACGGATTCAGACCTGACGCGGATCGCGAACGTCACCAAGGGTACGAAGAACGCGAAGAACGCCCGCCTGGGTGGGCTCGCCATGCTTGAGAACGACGACACCGTGTTCTCTGCCGCGGCGTCCGCATTCCCAACCGCCGTTCCACCTGAGGAGGGTGTCGTCTTCTACGCCGGCCACACGGAAGCCACCAGGGAGAAATGGGTCTGCACCGGATCGCGGACGGCGGCTGGTCTGGCCGAGATCGACGCACGCCGAACATGAGGGCAACCGCCACAGTTTACGACACGTTCACACCGGCGCTGGTAGCCGCGTTCGCTGAGTCGCGGACATCGCGGACCAAGAGCTTCCATGAGAAACTGGTGAAGGCAACGACCGACTGCATGCGGTACTGGACGGCGGAAGCCATCATGCACATTCCGATGGCGGATCGGCACACGATCAAGACGTGGCTCGAAGCGCCCATGCGCAACCGGCGCCCGACACGGTTCTCCCGCCTATCCCGCGCCCCGAAGATGAAGACCAAGGCAGCCAGGAAACGGGCAGTGATTGCCCGCGACCTGGAAAACTCCCGAGCCATGGGAATCGTGATCGCCGTTCTGGTCCACCAGCGCCGCGGAAACATCCCACACCAGACTCTCCGCGTCATCCAGCGCCAAGCCTTGAAGGCGTTCAGCCGTGGCAAAAAGAAGACGACGCTCAACTGGGGCACCCATCAGGGTCTCCTCAAAATTGCCAAGCACCTGATCGGCGCCCGCATCCGGTCGCGAGGTTATCTCAAGGCCGGTCTTCGTGAGGCCCGCCGCGTCTTCCGAATCGACAACGCGAACGACGGCCCGTCCAAGTTCCGCAATCCCCCTGGCGCCGCCCGTGCCGCGCAGCTCGCGCAGAGCCTTCCCTACGCCTGGGCGGAAGACTTCGCGACCGGCATCCTCACGGTTGCACCCAACGCATTCGCGAAGACGGAAGCGAAGGCGGTAGCCTACGTGAAAAGCCTGATGCTGATGAACCTGAAAGAGCAGGCATTGAAGGCCGGACTTGCTGTGACGTAGCGCCATCCTTATGCCTGATGTCATCGCAGCAAGCCCACACGCGGCCGTCAAAACCGCCATTGTGGCGCTGTTCACGACCGGGCTGAGCGCGACCGGCATGAGTTCGGGCGGATCGCTCCTGCCGTCCGGCAAATGGGCGCTGGCGCCGCTCCCTGGCGCAACAGTCGGTGCAGACGAATCCTTCACCAAGTATCCGTCGGAATGTCTAGTGATCGACACAGGCGGGGAGCCGACCGAATCACGCGCCGGGATCGGACTGTACGACATCCCGCTTGAGATTGAATTCATCACGCCGCGGGACATGGCAGAGGACGAGCGGGAGCAACGGATCGCGAACGTCCAATCGTTCCTGTCCGCCAAACTCCACACGGACGAGCCGGAGCCGCAAGACCTGAGCGTTTTCGCCTTCCGGGTGAACAAGGTTCTGGAAGCGCAAAGCCTGCCGGCCGTCGTGTGGGATCTGTCGCCGGACAGCGCGATCCGCATGGAGAGCGCGAAGGACGAGGAAGGGCGCGATTCCAGAGTTTGGAAACTGAGCCTTCGGGCGAGCGCAAAACCGACAATTTCCGCGTGATGTGCACCTGAAAAAGCACCTGAAATTTCCCACCAACAGAACTTTTTTTCATGCCGTCTCCAAGCCCAGCCATCTCCCTTTATTCCAGCCGGACCATCACCGGCATGGGACCGGCCGCGGAGTCGGGGCAACCGATCCTGATCGAGTCCATCGAATGCACGGTGAAGGACGAAAAGGAAATCGTCCGCGGGAAATGCGGGTCCATCGTGGCCATCGGAGAGGGCAATGTGTCGGCTGAGTGGAAATTCACGGTGGTCGAACTGGCGCGATACGGCATCCAGGACAGCCACCCCGGCCGAATCAGCCCGACCGCCCTCGGTAACCTGGCCAAGCCGGAATTCGGGTGCATCCCCACGAACGGTCTGTTCCTGTTCTCGTCCGGCACCCGCACACGCTCCCGCGGCCGACTCCCGGTGGTCCAGTTCACCGTCACTTGTGAAGGCATCGAGCGGGACGCCGGATCATGGGAAGGGGCGTCAACGCCGGGCATCCAAATCGGCGCCGGAGGGTCGGCGGGAACCCGGCCGACGTTCAGCTTCTCAAGTCCGCAGGCGGCAACGCTTGGGTCCGCGTTCAGCTTCACCCTGACCGCTTCCGGGTCCGGCACGCTGACGTGGTCGGTCGCCGAGGGGTATTCGCTGCCGGCCGGACTGTCGCTCAACACGGCAAACGGTGCGCTCTCCGGGACGCCAACAGGTTCAGCGCGACAGGAGATCGTCGTCTTCAAGGTGTCGTCGGCATACGGGTTCGACACTAAGGCACTCACGTTCAACATCTCGGACCCTGCCGCTGCCGCCGCATTTGTCCCGCAAGTGTACGTCCGATTCCGAATCGAATCCGCCACCCCCGGAGATCCTGAGGAATTCTGGGTGATCGCCTACAACGGAATGTCGCCTGACCCTACATCGAAGGCGTCGTTCTACTCTGCCACCCCGGGAGCGAATTACCTCGCCGTTGGCGGTCTCGACATCGAGAATCCAAACGCCGACACCGGCACAACCTCCACGCGGGACTGGACGGTCCATGAGGTTGTCGGCCTGAATGCGGACGACGAATGGGAAGTCTGGTATCGCCTCGACGCCAGCGAAGACAACGTGATTCCTGTTCTCCTGGCGAGTGGGCAAGACCCCGTTCTCTACGGGAACGGATACGTGCCTGATCCTGTGGACGAGCCAATCGACTACCCGCCGCCAGACGGGGATCCGACCGTTCCAGGCACGCCCGCCGCGTGGCCCGGCTACCGCAAGCCGTCGTCTCGCTTCACGCACTACTACCTCTATCAACGCGCCTCGACCGGATCAATGCACGTCGCCGCTGTGGGCGGGTCATTCGCTTACGCTGACCTCACCGACTTCGAGACGCAACACCCGACGATTTCAACGAGTTACGAAGACGGGGCGGAATTCTGGCTGGTGGAATTGTTCGAGGTCGGAACCGGCTACCTCTATCAGAGGGACGTGTCCGACACGGCGATTTCTGACGCCATCACCGCAACCCGTTCACCACTCTACCATCTGGCATCCATCGCCGCATTCATTGCCCGCAAGGCATCTGACGCCGCTCGCCGGACAACAACATACTCCACCGGCTCCCTGCCGGCCGATCCAGGAGGGATCACCGGCCCTGGCATACCGACGGCCGCCAAGGTTTACGCCCGCACGCGCAACCCGTACACCGGGGAAAACAAGACCTACGGCTTCTCATCCAGCGCCTCAGCCACCTACGACACCCTGAACGAGTGGACGAACGCCCGCGGGACGTGGAACGTCGGATCATCGTCCGGCGAGGTCTATTACTTCGACTATGGATGGTTCGACGACAGCGGCGCCGGAGGATTCGGACTCGACCAGAACGGCTACGAGATCATCATGGAACTGTGGGTGAAGAACGGCGGAGGGACGTGGGAGCGCCTGTTCCTCTACTCTGGCGAGACTGAGCTTGTCGGCCAGTGTCTCGCGGCCGGCGTCTCACCAGTGAACAACGCCCACACCGCTTCCGGCCGGTATTACGCCTGATTTGACCCTTATGCGGTGGGGGTATGGCCATCACTGCTCCGAATCTGTCCGCGGTCACCGTTCACTCCGGCCCGTCGATCACTCATACCGGCATCGTCGGGCGCTTGGCGGGCGGCGTGATCCACAACATTTCCGTCGATCCGAGCGCTGAAAACGAAGTGCTCCGCAACGAAGACCTCGTCACCATTGGCGACATCTTCCGGGCGCACAATCTGGAAGTCTCTCTCGATTACGAGGTTCTCTCCGACGCTTCCGGCGCAATCGGCAACTACGCCGTCGGCACCAAATTCGACTACGGCACCTTCACCCTCCTGCGATCCAGCGAGGCGACCGGCCACAACATCGGTTCCGGGTGCGTCTTCCTCATGCTGGAAAACAAACCGAAGCTCGAACGCGGGAAGCAGGCCATGCGGTCGATCAAGATGGCAATCCGAAACTACGCTGCATGATGCACGCATGGCTGACGCTCGAAGACCCTGAGCCAACCCCCGGCCGGCCGTTCCGCAGTGCACCTTGGATGGTGGCGGCGTTCCAGACTTTGGGGTTTCGCTACGAACCGCAACAGACGCAGCATCAGGCGTCTGGACGGAATTGGCGGACGTGGAGGATCGAGGAACGCCCGCCCGGTGCCAGCACTGAATCCGAATCAGCCTCGACGCTGAACCATCTATTCGAGGGGAAGGGGGGCGCGATGATGCACCCCGGGCACCCATTTCGGGTCGCCTACTTCGCCGCCCGGAACTTCGACATCCTGACACAAGCGGCAAAGCACGGGGCGGAATGCGGCACCATAGGCGACCCGTCCGCGGTCGGGCTCACGTACCTGACACTTCCGAAGCGAGGCGCTGAACACTGGACATCAGCGAAATTCATCGTCACCAAGAACTTCTACCTGGGCGCGGCGCTGGCGGCGGTCGGATTCCCGTTCTCGAACTGGACCGCGGAAGGCGCCGTCGTTCTCAAGGCGCACGACAACGCCGGCACGCCGGAGAGCTACACCGTTCCTGGGCTCACTCTCGCCGCCGCCGTGGCATGCGTCACCGAATGCGCTGAGACGTTCGCCAAGGTGAACCGACAGGATACCGGCCAGCAGACGGCACCACCTGCCGCGGAACGCCTGCCAGACGAACACCTGCTTCGCTGGGCGTGCTACGGCATCCTCCACAGGTTGGCCATCGCCCGGGTGGAAGCTGAGATGGAAAACGCGAAGGATGCCCGCCGCGCCTACCTCTTCACCAGCGAGCAGAACGACCATGCTGCCATCGTGAACTGGGCCGAATTCCATCACAACCGCGCCAGGATCGCCGAACACTTGACGGCCGCCGCCTTTGCATGAACACCCCCGACGACGCCCTTGCCCTGCCTGAAATCAACGTCACCCTGCCGGAGATCCCGGCCGCGCCGGAATCAGTCACCCCAGACCTTGCACTCCCAGACCTCGGAAAAATCGCCCATGAGGCGAACCAAGCGCGGGAGAAGGACGACATGGCGCTTTCCCAGCTTGTCTGGCGCTCTGCGGTCGGTCCTGTCTTCCCGCTCAAGCTGACGGCTTCCAAGTGGTCGCTTTTTCAGCCGCTTGCCAGCATGATCGGGCGGGATGTGGGGTATCGCGACGCCAACCGGGATTATCTGGAATCTGGGATCATCCTCTTCCTCGCCGCCAATCCGCCGAGCGTCTGGAAGGAATCGCGGGATGAACTACCGCCTCTCCGAACCAACTTCACCACGTTCCTCGACGCCATCGAGGATTGGATGGATACCCACATCGAACCGTGCCAGATGGAGGAAGTGAAAAATCTCACCGAGCGACTGATTGCGCTCACCTTCAAATTCGAGGTTGAGGCGGTGACGGCAGGGGAAAAAAAAACGTAGCTCTTCCCATCTGGGAGGTCGATCTAACGACCGTTGTTTGCCCGGTAACCGGACATACTGCCGAATACGTTCTCGACGAAATGCCCCTCCACCGGGTGTTCGCATACGCCCACGCCTGGGGCTTGTCCTGCGGTCGCGTGCTGGCGTGGCCTGAGGCTAAGGCAAAGGTCCGCGAGGCGATTACACGCCAGCTTGATGCCGCCTTTACGGGCTCTGCATAGGCATGGCAACAGCAGGAATCCGCGGTGAAGTCCGACTCGACACAGCGTCTTTCGCAGAGGACGTGAAGAAGGTTGCGCGGGGCTCTGGGCAGGCGAAGCAGTCCATCGAGGACATCAACGACGCCGACCTCTCGCCAATCCAAAGGAAGATGGCCGAAATCTTCAACGGTGAGAACAACCGCTACACGCAAAATCGCATCATTGGCGGCGAAACATGGATGAACAAGGCTCAGCTTGGGAGCAACATCCAAGGATTCAACGGGCAAAAGATGGCGGCGGACATGCGGGCTCTTGCGATGGCGACTGGAAGGAATCGCGGCGGGGCATCAATGGCATTCCTCGAACTATCGCGGGCGGTTGAGGATGCGCAGTACGGGATGAAGGGGGTTCTGAACAACATCCCCGGGATGATTTTCGCGCTGGGTGGTGGCGCCGGGCTTGCGGGCGCCGTGTCGCTGGCCGGTGTGGCGGTGGCCACGCTGGGAATGAAGCTGTGGGATTGGGTCCACATGACCAAAGAGACGGCGGAAGCTCAAGACTTCCTTAAGAAGAAGACCGACGACCTACGCGAATCCATCGAGCGGTCCACCGACGCCGCTGAGAACGGAACAGAAAAAGGCCAAGCGAGGATGGCGCGTCAGATCGTCAGCACCGGCAACGCCATCAATTACCAGACGGCGATCCTCGAAAGGAATATCGCGGTTTCCAAGGCGAAGATCCAAGCCGACAAGGGATTGGAGGAAGCGAACATCACGGAAGAAGGAGAAGCGGGAATCCTCAAGAAGCTGGCTGTTCAGCAGAAATACGATGACGAAGCAGAGAAACTGGAAATCTCAGCGCTTGAACGTCGCCGTGAGCTGAACAAGCAGCGGATGGACGATGCGGACACCTTGGCGCGATCCATGCGCGAGGCCGCAGAGGAGGCCAAACGGTTCGCGAAGGAGGAAGTTTTCGTCAACCCTCAAGCGGAGCAGATGGCCAAGAACCGAGCAAAGGCGCTGGCCGTGGATGCGAAGAAAGCTGAGGAGGCGGCCGCGCAGGCGAAGATCGACGGCTTCACGGTTGAGAAGCAGATCGAGGGGCAGATCAAAGCCATCGAGGACACCAGGGAGACGCGCCGGGAAACCGCCCGCAAGAACAGCATGAAGGAGGTTGAGGCCGCCAGAAAGCGAGCCCGGGAGGAAGCCGCCCAAGCCGTCCAGAAATCAGAGCGTGAAACCGAGGCGCACGAAGAAGAACAGGAACGGCTCCGCAAATCAGGGGAAGCACGGAAGCGTGAGCGCGAAGCCATCGCCGCCCGGATTGCAATCAACGAAGCCAAGATTCGCGGAGATGAGAAGGAAGTGACTGCCTTGGAACGGAAGGAGAGGGTCACCCGGCGCATCCAACAGCTTGAGGAAATGGGCTTCAGCAAAGACGAGGCCAAGGAACTCGCCGAGCGGGAGGCCGCCTCCGAGGACGCAAAGCCGCGCCTTGCCCGGGACGGCGGAAAACGGATTGGTCGCCCTGGCCGTGGGAAGATCGGAGCCGGGGGAATCGACGGCGGCGGGGAATGGCAGATCGACAAATTCCGGGATCGCAACAACCGCGCCAGTCTCCGAGACCGACTGGATCAGGAAATTGGCACCATCGGGGACGAGAAACCGAAACAACGCCGGGAGACCAAGGTTCGCGAGGCGCAAATGAAGGCGCCAGATTCCAGCATGGCGAAAGACATTGCCGAGATGAGGTCGGACATCAGCACCATCGCTGCGAAAATCCGCCTTGCTCCTATCAGCACCAGCGGAGAACGCAACTACGTCGCCTTGCCTTGACTGAGACTGCGTCGCCATGGCGATGCGATGGCACCATTTCCCGACTTCCTCGGACTGGAAGGGGGACCACTACGCCCTCAGCGAGCCCTCAATCACGAAACGGACGGAGGGATGGGACGACGGTCCTTATCAAGTGATGGTTGTGGGCGGAACCGACGTTCTCAACGCCACCTTCTACGCCGGCCGCCCGTTCACCGACATCCCCGGGATTTACGTCGTGGACGTGACCCCCACCGAGTGCAAGGGAGGCACCCTGACGGTCGGGACGGTGCAACTCGCCGGGATCGTCGGCGGGAGCCGGGCGCACTACGGGGAAACCGTTCAACTCAACACCCGGGAACGGGAGATGAAGGCGGAAGACTACCTGTTTTCCAGCACGACAGGAACCACCCGATACTGGAACACCCCGGCAGGGCCGGCCAGCGTCGTCCGACTGACCTCTCCCGTCGTCTCCTTCACTCGGCAATACGTGACGAACGTGGCACCCCAGACGGCCAGCCTGCGGAATCTGATTTACCAGGGCGTTGCCCCCCGCCCACCAATCCAAGACCTTACCGACTTCATCGGCATCGACATGATCTACAACCGGGAGAATGGCGCCGTTCCACGGGTCGGATCGTGGACAAAATTCCCCGCCCCGAACGTGAACCTCTGGCTGGTGAACGTCGAATGGGTCCAGACACCGGCCCGTGAGGCAGCATGATTTGACCCCGACCGCTTTCCCATGGCACTCACCTACCAACTTCTCAGGCAATTCATCGCCAGCGCGGCGGTGAAAGACACCTTGGCGCCGTCGGGGTACATCGGCCCGAAACTGATCGTCCCGCCTCATCTGGTTCATGGGAATTTTGTGGTGGCCAAGTTCAAGGTGGCGGCCGGCGCGACCCTAACTCTCGGGTTCAGCGGCACCGACAAACTGACGGAAGGAGGCACGGGGACAACAGCGATTGAGAAGGCCGGCAACGTCACATTCACTAAAATGTGTGGTTTCGACGTGCTGGTGGCTCGGACCACTCCAGGCTCTGCCATCGCGGGCGCCGTCACCGTGGACCCAAACAACTGGTTTGGATCATCTGCCTCGCCGGCCAGTCTGAGTGAAGGCGACCACGCCGGGCTCTTCGTCGCGGCCGGACTCACCCCGGATCGAACAAACACCCTCGTCATCAACGCCAGCAGCGCCACCAACCTCGAAGCCCACGTTCTCGTTTACGGACTCCAAGCCTAATCGCCATGTTCGCCCTCAACCTCAAAGCCAACGGCCGATCCGTCACAGGCGGCAACAGTCAGGAAGGACCAACCGTCGAACAGGCGTTCCAGTGGTCAGGATTCCCGGCCGACGGCGGCAACTCTGGGAATTACAAGTTCGTTCAATTTCGGCTCACGGACGAAACCTGCACTCTTGAATACGCGACAGGGGCGCTGACCATAAACCCGTCTGTCTCATCGCTCCCTGTCCACGCCGTGTCGCCGACATTCAGTCAACTTTTCGGGTACATCATCACCCGCGGAAATGACGGAGGGGAAGCCGGCCTGATCAAAGACGTGTGGGCGTATGGGGCATCTGCCGGAGATCACGTCATCAACAGCACCGGGGCAATGTATGCCGTATGGGACCCGCTCGGCAAGGCGTTCCCAACAGGCACGTTCGAGATTGAAACCGGCGCCGACGGCGTTGTGGATGTTCTGATCATCGGTCGATAATCATGGCCGTCCGCGATGTCACCAGCGAAGTCTCTGCCCGCTTGGCCTACGCCACCGGGTCCACGGCGAGCTTCGATTCCACGAAGCGCGACACGGTGACATGTGTCCGCGAGGCGTCCAATGCCAACGCCGTCCTGTCCGTCTTCTGCCGGGCATCCGAGGCGTTGAATTGGGTGATGACCGGCTTTCCGGCTCCGACGCTTTCCAAGGACGCCGCGACCGCCGCCACCATCCTCGACCCTGCCGGGGTGCCGGCTCTGATGTCGCGGTTCTTGCAACTGATCGTGGAGGTCGTCCCGGAGACGGGTTCCACCGGGACCGGCATCGCATTCGTCAAGATTGCGGACATGGGCGCCGCCGCGTCGGCTCACACGCTGTCTGCCGGTGACGCGGAAATCTGCCATCGGTACGCTGCCATCCCGCTTCTCTCCACCAGCCGCATCGAGGTCGATTTCACGGAAGGGGCGAATCTGGCCGTCCGGCTGACGGTGGTCGGCTTCCAGGGTCTCACCGAGGTCGGCGGTGGCTATTCCTACTGACGCCTTCCTGACGCCGCTACGGGGTGACACGGCCGTCATTGCCTGTCACTTCAACCCGGCCGGCTACAACCGCCCTCGGGCGAATCTGGCGCGGTTCCTGATCGGAATGGCGGAAGTCTGGGCGCCGGTCTTCATGGCTGAACTGGCGTTCTACGGGCAACCATTCCAGACGCCGGCATGCGACCGCACGGCACACTTCCGCGCCGGCAAGGAAGCGGTCTTGTTCCACAAGGAACGGCTCCTGAACATCGCGGAGAAGCTGGTGCCGCCGCATTTCACGAAGCTGGTCATCTGGGACGCGGACATTCTGATCCCGGACTTCGGGTGGCTGAAGGAGGTTTCCCGCGCTCTGGACACCTTTCCCGTCGTCCAACCGTTCACCCGGGCGCTTCTACTCGGACCCGACGGCCGGGAGATCGGCGCGAAGATGTCGGTAGGGTACGCCGCGAACAACCGATTCCCGGACCCGGTGGATGTGTCGATATTCCATCCCGGGTTCGGATTGGCTGTGCGGCGCGACTTCTTCCACGAGGTCGGCGGACTGGATGGGTGCGTCATCACCGGCAGCGGTGACACCCTCGCCATGATCGGGGCGCTCTGCCAGCAACCGGAGGATCGGGCGTTCTTCCGGCGCCACTCCCGAGCCTGGGGTGCCGGCCAGATCGAATACTGCCGACGGTTCCACCAGTTCAGCGGCGGGCGCCTGGGTGTCCTTCCGACCGACATCCTCCACCTCTACCACGGAAGCCACGTCAACCGGGCGTACCTTAGCCGGTTCGATATGACGCACGACCTCGACCCGCCCCGCGACCTCAAGGTGAACGACGACGGGATCACCGTCTGGACCGCGGCGGCGCAGGCAGGAAACCTGCCCGAAAGGATGAGGGAATACTTCTTCGCCCGGCGCGAGGACGACTGATTTGACCGTGGCGGCGAAGGGTATGGACGCCACCCACAAATCAAAGGACGGAACACCCGTCATGATTTTCCATTTCCCGGACCTCCGATGGAAAATGACTTCCGCGCCGCCGACCGGCGACCAGGCGCGTTACGGGGGTTTCGCGCAGGGCGTCCACGCCCGGTCGGCGGCGCCGGACGGTGGCCCGAGGATTGGATGGGGACCGTTCCTGATAGCGGCAATCGGCCTAGCGGTTCTGATCGCCTCCGTCTGTCTGTCGTCATGCACGGTCATGACCGGCAATGGGACCGGCTTCACGTACGCAAGTTTTGCCGGCAACGCTGAGGGAATGCAAATCAGCCCGAGCGGGGCGAGCGCAGCGAAGATCGACAATTCGACAGGGGCACAACTCGCCCGGGATGCCGTGGGTGATGTGGCGAGTGCCTACACCTGGGGCAAGGCCTTCGGAGCGATCACCGACCTAATCGAAGAAGGGGCCGATGTCATCAAGGATGGGAACGCCACCGACGAGGCGATCAACGCGGACAACAACGCGACCAAGAAAGCGATCAAGACCTTTGTTCCACCGGAGCCAACCGTCCCGGCGCCATGAAAATCCAATGTCCACTCACCACGAACGCCTCATGGATGCTATCGAACGCCTCGAAACCACTGTTTATGGCGACCCCTCCCGGCAACACAAGGGGCTCTCTGAACGGGTGAACGAGCACGACGCCTTCATTCGCCGATGGGACAAGAGGGCGGAAAAGATGCTCTGGGCGCTCATCACCGGGGCATGCGGGGCGCTTGGATCGCTTGGAATCATGATCAAGATCGTCACCGACCTAGCACGCCACTAACATGCCAGCACCAGGAGGACCAACCGCCCCGAAATTCGGCCCACGCCGCCCTGAGACGCGCCGCGCCGAGGATTTGACCGGCCGCCCTGTCATTAAGCCAAACCTTATCCACAGAACCGCCATGAACTTCATCCTGAAAAAGATCACCCCGTTCCTCAAGAACTGGAAAACCACCCTTTCCGGCCTCGCGCTCATCGGTCACGGACTGACTACCATCTTTGAAAGTCTGCACAAAGCAGCCGATGGGAACGCCTTGAGTCTCGAAGCTATGCAACTCGCCGTCGGTGAGATCATAGCCGGCTTTGGCCTGATCGCGGCCCGGGATGCCGACAAATCCTCGCAAGACTCGAAAATCCGATAACCCCTGATACTTATGTCATTCCTCGTCAAAACCGCTCTCAACCTCATCCTCAAGTGGGCTTATAGCCTGCAGCCTGAGGACTTTGCGAAGGCGTTTACCTTCGTTCAACAGGCACAGAAAGAATTCACTCTTTCCACTGATAAAAAGAAGTGGGTCAAAGAGAAACTTACGGAAGCCATCGGCTCCCGTGCCAGCAGCAAAGCACTGAACCTCCTTATCGAACTCGCCGTCGCTCGGCTCGGGAAATGAGCGCGATCCTTCCACCGAACCGCCCGCAGATGGGAGTGGATGTGGTTGACCACATCATCGCGGACCACAAGGCGAAGCTTAAGGCGTCTGACAAAGTCGTTCTCGTCATTTGGCGCGGTTACTTCCGTGACACGATGGGAGCGAAGGGGAAGAATGACGTTGGCATCTACGATGATGCCTTCTTCTGGCGGGCGCCGAATGCCTTCTCCGCCTGGAACGGAAACTCGGACCCTTCCCGCTTGGGATGGAATCCGAACGCCGGAAAATTCATGGCTCGACTCATGACTGGCGTGTGGCGCTTCGTGAAGTGGAAGCACAAAGGCCAGTATTGGGCGTTTGGACAGGGCGAGAATAAGGTCGGTGTTGAGAGATTGGATGCCGCTGGGGTTCTCCACAAAGTCGAGTCAGGAACTTTTGGAATCAACATTCATCGCGGCGGCGAAAAACACACCAGCTCAGAGGGATGCCAGACGCTCCCGCCTAGCCAATGGGAGGCGTTCAAAGCTACCGGATACGGACTGCTTGATGTTTGGAAGCAGACATCTTTCCCAGTGATCGTAATCGAAAACCAATGACCAGAACGATCACACTCACCGAATCCACGCTGCCGCTGTGGCTGGACCCTGTCTTTCGGGCGGGCCCACTCCTTTTCACGGCGACGAAGATCGACGGCATCACGACTTATCGCGCACAAATCTGGCGCAAGCCTCAGGATGCGCGTGCGGAGGATGCCGAGGCGCTGGCTACGGCCTATGCGATTGCGGGAGTCAGCACGGTCACTCTGGCATTCAGCAGCACTCTGATGGATTTCACGCTGGCGGCCGGCAACGGGGCTTACGATGACGTGTGGCTGAGCATCGTCGGCGTCCAGAGCGACGGGCAGATTGTTCCTCTCCGAGCCGACTGGATGCGCGTGATCGAATCAGGGAACGATCCGGCATCGTTCGTAGTCGGTGACGTGGTGGTCACCGTGGAAAATGACATCGCCTCCTTCACTTATGAGGGCGTCGTCTATTCGATTCCCGTTTACGAGGCAACACCTTCGACTCCCGGCACCACCGGCTGGCTGGTCAGCGTCGTGGACGGAATGCTCATCCTGGCAAAAGACGGCGAGAGCTACGCCGCACCCGTGATTCAACAATGAAACGAATTCTCACTCTCTGGCTTCTCTTGATGGGCGGGGCGATTGCTCAAATCGTAACGACAGACACGAACGTCTTGATTCCGCAACGGGATTCTTCCGGGCATCATGTCGGGCGAAACATCCTCGGCAGCTCGAACGCGTACAAGGCTCTTGGTTTCAACGGGAGCGGCGTCCTTGGTGCACTCTCGCTCTCGGACATGCTCGCCAACACGTCCGCCGCCGTGGTGGTCCAAACCGACTACGGGCGCTCCACTGTCTTCGCTCCCTCAGCCGACACCGACGCCGCCCGCGGCACCGCTCTGATTGCTGCCGTGGCGGCCATGGCGGCAGGGGACACTCTTTACATCGGCCCCGGAACATACGACATCGGCACGACGCAGCTTGTCCTTCCTGCCGGTTCATCTCTCATCGGCCAGGGATGGGGAACGACCATCATTGATGGCGACAAGCGAACGAACAACATCAAGATTGCCAACAACGTCACCATTGAGGGCATAAAGATCACTGTCACCACCCCGAGCAGCTCCAGCGGCCATTCGATCATCGGCAACGAGTCTGCGGCCGCATCGAACGTGACCGTCCGTGACTGCCATCTGGTCGGCGAGCAGGATATTTTCAACGACTGGGGCAGCAGCTTCAGCAACTCCTCGATCAGGATCATCGGGTGCGTTTTGCAGAGCAAGTTCGATGCGTTCATCTGCGGCACAGGGACGGGGACCGTTGACTTCGATTCATGCTGGATCGTGCAGGATGGCACAGGAAATCCGGACGGATCAGCGGCCCTGAGCGGGCTCACTGTCAGGGCGGGTTACACGATGAATGTGCGGAACTGCCGTATTGAAATCGGCATCGCCGGACCTGGATGGAGTGGCACCGGCCTGATCACGAGCGGTGGCACGATGAATGTGACGGACTGCTGGGTTTCAACCGCCACGGGCAGCACCACGCCGTATGACCTGTATCAAAGCGGAGGCGGGACGATCAACGTGAGCGGTGGCCGCGGGAGCGGCACCAATGGAGCCTACCGGACATTCGGGACGATCACGAATGTCGGCGCGGATTTCGCCCGCTTCGGGGCGTCGATCGACTCCAGCGACATCACCGACGGGACAATCACCGCGGCAGACCTCTTTGATTCTTACCAGGAATCAAACCCGAAGCTCGATCAATTGGTGGCCGGGCGGTTGGAAGACCCGATCACCTTTGCCGACGGGTTCTACATGGAGGGGAAACGGAACGTCAAATACTGGCCAATGACGGGCACTACCATGGACATCACCCATGGGGCGGAATACTACAACGCCACCAGCAACACCACCCTAACCGGCCTGACGGGGGCGGTGACCGACGACGTTTACCTGCTCGCCATCCATGCCGACGGCACGGCGCGAACGACCGGCTTCCCTGAGGCGTACTCGCCGGACATTGGGACGACCGCCAGCGAAGTGACTACCCTGGCGAACAATTCCACCTACCTGACCTTCGTGAAAGAGTCGGGGCGCTGGGTCGTTTACGGCCTGCCTGTCCAGACGACCGGCAGCGGATCATTCGTCCTGAACAACAGTCCCTCTCTCACGACTCCGAGCTTTCTGGGCGCCCCATCACTGGAGGACGGTGTGCGGTGGACGTTCAATCCGAACGGCACGAACGCCGGCTTGAATGTCGGGATTTACGCCGGCAATCCGTCGACCCTGATCAACGGAGATATGTGGTACAACCTCGCGACCGGTAAACTCATGGCGGCCATCGGCGGGGTGGCCGTCGAGCTTGGATCGGGCAGCCTGGACACCACCGCCTTCGACACCAGCGCGGAATTGAATACCATCGTGACCGACAACACCGGAAGCGGACTCCTGGTGTTCAACAACAGTCCCGTCTTCGCCGGCCCTGTCACCATGGAGACGCTCGATGTGACGGAGCTTTTGGCGGATGAGCTTCTGTTCCAAACGGCTGACGGGGTGAATCCAGAAACGATTGAATTCTTCGTCGGGTCGGCGCACGCGGCAAACCGTCGGGTCGGGTGGCACTTCGCTGACGGCAGTTCGTCGAACATCTATTTCGACCACCTGAACATGCGCGTCGTTGGGGAGACGAACACACAGACGCTTTCGAATAAGACGTTCGTGGCGCCCGCTTTAGGAACGCCGGTTTCCGGCGTTGCAACGAACTTGACCGGCCTTCCGCTCACAACCGGTGTCACCGGAACCCTCCCAGTCGCCAACGGGGGAACGGGCACGGCATCACCGAGTCTCGTCGCAGGGTCG
>JACCDR012190272.1_pt1 | contig 22617 bp, 27 predicted proteins | sample 7446431 | NCBI WGS metagenome assembly JACCDR01 (sample SAMN15323443, study PRJNA562643) | freshwater metagenome | isolation source: river surface water | place: USA:Blue River Watershed | collected 2017-08-17 | reverse complement strand
GCTCGCCACCGGCGTGCAAGTGCAGGGCAAGGAACTCAGCTACAACAACAGCGCCGATGCCGATGCGGCGTGGGAATGTGTGAAGAGCTTTAATGTGCCCGCCTGCGTCATCATCAAACACGCCAACCCCTGCGGCGTGGCCGTGGGTGCCAACCCCTTCGAGGCCTACAGCAAGGCTTTCCAAACCGACCCTACCAGCGCGTTTGGCGGCATCATCGCCTTCAACCGCCCCGTGGACAAAGCCGCTGCCGAGGCAGTGAGCAAACAGTTTGTGGAAGTGCTCATGGCCCCCGACTTCAGCGCCGAAGCGCTCGAAGTGTTCAAGAGCAAAGTGAATGTGCGCCTGATGAAAATCGCCTTGCCCGCCGACTACGGCAACGTGCGCAACGCTTTGGAAACCAAACGCGTGGGCTCAGGCCTCTTGCTGCAAAGCGCTGACAACCACGAGTTGGCTTTGGCCGATTTGAAAATCGTCACCGTTAAACAACCGACGCCAGAAGAACTGAACGACTTGTTGTTCGCTTGGAAAGTGGCTAAGTTCGTCAAATCCAACGCCATCGTGTTCTGCAAAAACGGCATGACCATGGGCGTGGGCGCTGGCCAAATGAGCCGCTTGGACTCCGCTCGCATCGCCAGCATCAAGGCCGAAGCCGCCAAACTCAGCCTGCAAAATACCGTGGTCGCCAGCGACGCCTTCTTTCCCTTCCGCGACGGCCTCGATGTGGTGGTGGACGCAGGTGCGACCTGCGTGGCTCAGCCAGGCGGTTCCATGCGCGACCAGGAGGTCATCGACGCGGCTAACGAGCGTGGCGTAGCGATGGTGTTCACCGGTGTGCGTCACTTCCGTCATTGATCGCTCACATTGAACATTGACCACACCAACGCGCCGCTCGATGCGGCGCAACCAGCAACTGCCAACAACACAGCAGTTGCTCTGACCACCCCGATGGCTCAAGCGCTTGCCTCAGTTAGCTTTGCTGAGCTCGGCCTCAATACCGAACTGCAAAGCTCTGCCGCCCAAGCAGGTTTCACAACACCCACAGCTGTTCAGCTCCAAGCCATTGGCCCTGTGCTCAATGGTCGCGATGTTTTGGCCACTGCACAAACTGGCTCAGGAAAAACGGCGGCCTACGTGCTGCCCGTGTTGCAGATGCTCATGGCCACAGCCGCCTCGCGTGACGAGGCACCCAAAAAGCGCACTACCCAAGTGCTGGTACTCGTCCCCACACGCGAGCTCGCCACACAGGTGAGTGACGTGTTGCGTGATTTGGCCCGGCCCCTCACGCGGTCCATCAAAGTGGGTACGTTGTTTGGTGGTGTGTCGATCAATCCGCAAATGATGAGCCTGCGCAGCGGCGCAGACATCGTGGTGGCCACGCCCGGACGCTTGCTGGATATCGTGAACCACAACGCTTTGAACTTAGGTCAAGTGCAACACCTCGTGTTGGACGAAGCCGACCGCTTGCTTGATCTCGGCTTTGCTGAGGAACTGCAACGCATCTTGGCCCTGTTGCCTGCTAAGCGACAAAACCTGTTGTTCAGCGCCACCTTTGAGCCTGCGGTGCAAACCTTGGCTGAGGCGTTGCTAACCAACCCCGCACGCATCACCATTGCTCACACCGAAGCGCACACGCCAGATATTGCGCAACGTGCGATTTCAGTGGACGAGAAAAGTCGCACCGCCTTACTGCGTCACCTCATCAAAACCCACGAATGGAAACGCGTGTTGGTGTTTGTCGCCACGCGTTACGCCTGCGAGCATGTGGCCAACAAACTCTACAAAGCGGGCGTGTACGCCACCGCGTTTCATGGCGAGATGAGCCAAGGCGCACGTCAAGACGTGTTGGCTGAATTCAAAGAAGAACGCTGGGAAGTGGTGGTCACCACCGATCTCGCCGCACGCGGCATCGACATTGCGCAGCTGCCGGTGGTCGTCAACTACGACCTACCGCGTTCTGCCACCGACTACACCCACCGCATTGGCCGCACTGGCCGTGCGGGGGCCAGCGGTGAGGCCGTGAGCTTTGTGACAGTGGCCACGCTCGCCCATTGGAAGCTGATTCAAAAGCGTGCCCAAGTGCAGTTGCCACTGGAAGTGCTCGAAGGCTTTGAACCTACCGAAGTGCCACCACCCGTCTCGGTGCTGAACGACGGCACAGGCGGCATCAAAGGTAAACGCCCGAGCAAAAAAGACAAGTTGCGGGCTGCGCGGGATTAGTCGTTGTTGTCGTCAAAGCCGTCAAACGCATGACGCTCTTGGTACTCGCGTGATTCACCCGCAGGGCGCTTGCTGCGCACACCGTGTTTGGCCAAGATCTCTACGTAAAACTGCTTGGCTTGGTTGGCCACGGCGTTGTCGATGCAGGTGATGACGTTGGCCAAGTGCACCACTTCGGCGGTGTCTTCGGTTAAACCGAATTTGCAATCAAAGTCCCAAAAGTCGACGCCTTCGGGCAGGTCGCGGCGGCGTTCGCGCTTGAGGTATTTGCGAATGTCATGCTTGATGCTGTCGAGCAATCGATCGGGGTGCTTGCCTTCGACTTGAAGTTGGAATGTTTTTTTCATGAGTGTCCTTGTGGGGAAAAGCGCCCGAGAAGGACGAAAAGATGTGAAAGACGGCGCTTGCCTTTTTTGCAGTTAGGGTGCGATGTTGTATTTGATTTGCAAGCTCAAGGCGCTGCTAACCTTGTCGCCAATTTTTGGAATGACGAAAACGTTCAAACCCAAACGTCGACCTTCAATGGCGACAGTTGGCACAAGTGCAGGAAACCAACCGCCATCACGCATTTTGGGGTAGCCATCAAACGCGCCTACGGCAGCGCCTGCTTTGAAAGCGCCTCGTTGAAATGGCATGATGTACGCGCCAATGTAGTGGGAAGTTTCACGGTCACTGTTTTCAAACACACCCGCAGTCAGCGAGTAAGTGCTGTTGATGGAGACTTCTACCCCGAATCCGCGGTTGTTGTTATTCAGGTTTTTTTCTTTGTCGAAATGGTGGGAATAAAAACCTGGATTAATCCAAACGTCAGCCAGTGCTGCGGGTGCAGCAGCCACGACGGTCAAGGCGAGTAAGAGCTTTTTCATAGCTGGGCAAATATTTCTGTGGCTGCCGTCACGGTTTGTGCAATATCGTCATCCGTGTGGGCGGCGCTGACAAAACCTGCTTCGTACAGCGCAGGGGCGATATATACGCCACGATCTAGCAAGCCGTGGAAGAGTTTGTTGAATTTGGGGCTGTCGCTGGTCATGACCTTGGCGTAGTTTTGGGGCAGCTCGGGCAGCAAGAAGAAGCCGAACATCCCGCCTTGGCAGTCAGCGCTGAAAGGCACGCCCGCTTTGGCCGCAGCACCTTTGAGACCATCGACCAAGTTTTGTGTGCGGGCACTGAGCGAATCCCAAAAACCAGGCTTGGCAATTTCTCGCAAGGTAGCCAGACCGCACGCCGTAGCGACAGGGTTGCCGCTCAAAGTACCGGCTTGGTACACAGGGCCTGTGGGGGCCAACTGGCGCATGATCTCGCGCGGACCACCAAAGGCCGCCAACGGCATACCGCCGCCAATGACCTTGCCCAGTACCGTGAGGTCGGGCTTGAAGCCGGGGATGAGCTTGGCATAGACGCTTTGCGCAGAGCCGAGCGCCACGCGAAAGCCCGTCATCACTTCGTCAAATACAAACAGTGCGCCGTGTTCGGTGCATAGCTCACGGCAGCGTTTCATGAAGGGCACAGACGCGCGCACGAAGTTCATGTTGCCGGCAATGGGCTCGATCATCACGCAGGCCAGTTCCTTGCCGTGCAGTGCAAAGGCTTCTTCCAGTTGCTGCACGTTGTTGTATTCGAGCACCAGGGTGTGCTGCACCACCTCGGGCGGCACACCCGCGCTAGTGGGGTTGCCAAAGGTGGCCAGGCCCGAGCCCGCTTTGACCAGCAGCGCGTCGGCATGGCCGTGGTAGCAACCCTCAAACTTGATGATCTTGCTGCGGCCTGTGGCTCCGCGTGCCAAGCGCAACGCACTCATGCCCGCTTCGGTGCCTGAGCTGACCAAGCGCACCATTTCCATGGAGGGCACGTGTTTCAAGATTTCTTCGGCCAGCTCAATCTCGCGCTCGGTGGGCGCGCCGAACGAGAAACCATCGAGTGCCGCTTTTTGCACGGCTTCGAGCACAGCAGGGTGGCCGTGGCCCAAAATCATGGGGCCCCACGAGCCGATGTAGTCGATGTACTTTTGGCCGTTGGCATCCCAAAAGTAAGCGCCTTGTGCGCGTTGCACAAAGCGGGGCGTGCCACCCACGGCGCGAAAGGCACGCACGGGCGAGTTGACGCCGCCGGGAATCACTTGGGCGGCGCGGTCAAACAAGGTTTGGTTCAAGTCAGTCATGGTTTTCTAACGATCAATGTTTGGTTTCATGACGGGGCAACGAAAAGTCGTCGGCCGTGGCAGGCAGGCCATCTGTGTCTTCGCCTTCAGCACCGTCCTCGTCAACTTCTGCCCAAAACATGCGGTCAGGCACGATGTGGCCCATACCTGGCCGAAAGCCGTTGTTGAGGCTCTGGTCAAGGTAATTCAGCGCCTCACGTGTGGCTAGCTCAAGGTCGGTGCCTGCGGCCAAGACGGCAGCGAGTGTGATGCTCAGGGTGTCGCCAGCCCCGGCAAACACAGCGTCAAAGCGTTCAAAGCGCTCACTCACCATCACGGTATGGGCAGTGGCCAAGGCGTTTTCAATGTGTTGGTCTGGATGGTTGATGCCCGTCACCAGCACATAAGGCACGCCGACTTCGGCAGCGGCGCGGGCAATGTCTCGGGGACTAGGGCTTTTTTCGCTGCTCCAGTCGGGCAGCAGCCAGCGCCACAAGGTGTTGTGGTTGCCCACCAACACGGTGGTTTGGGGCAAGATCAATTCGCGGAATGCATCTAAATAGGCGTCGATCTTTTCGTCATCCCACCAAGACAGGTTAGGCATGTAGGCAATGACGGGTACTTCGGCATAGTCGGTGCTGATTTCAGCAATCGCGCTGAGGTTGTCGGGTGTGCCGCAAAACCCCACTTTGATGATTTGCACGCTGATGTCTTCCAACACGCTGCGCGCCTGCTCAGTCACAGCCTCGTCGTCAAAAGCGATGTGGTCAAAAATTTCAGCGGTATCGCGCATGTAGGCACCTGTGACCACAGGCAATGCGTGAGCGCCTACTGACGCGGCAGCCATCACATCTGCTGATAAGCCGCCCGCACCACTGGGATCGTTGGCGTTGAACACCAACACGCACGGCGGGGCGCCGTCGACTTCGTCAGACAGTGCAATATCAGTGGAGTGTGGGGTATTTTCTGGCGCCATAAGTGGGTCGATACAATGCGTTTCATTCTATGCGTTGATGAAAGAACTACTGTGGCTAATACTTGGATGTGTCTGATTTGCGGCTGGATTTATGACGAAGAGGCTGGCGCCCCTGACCATGGCATCGCGCCTGGCACCGCTTGGGGCGATGTGCCCATGAACTGGACTTGTCCAGAATGCGGCGCCCGCAAAGAAGACTTTGAAATGGTGCAGATCTAATCACCATGGATGTACGCGCGCAGTTCGAAAGCCATGTGTTGGCGTTGCTGCGCCACCGCCCAGCGGTGGACTTGCATGCCGCTAGACAGCTAGAACTGCTTTGTCAGCAACAACTCGATGCTGAGACCATTGCAGGATGGCGCACTTTTTGGTCGCTAGCCACCCATTTTTTTGAAGGCCTGCGTTTGGCGCCCAATCGCAGCCTTGAAGAGCCTGAGGCCAGCGCGACCTCGCAAGTGCTCAGCGGTTTGCAACTGCGCGAACAGTTCAATGACAGTGCCAAGCCTGTGGATGACAGTTTGCAAGTCATCAACCATTTGCTGTTCTTAGAGCAAGCCGATGTGATTTCGCAGCGCTTGGTCAATATCCTCAACGATTGGTCGGAGTCACCCGAGTCAGATTTGCCCACCGAAGCTCAGCTGGATGTGCAAAGCATGGCTCAGCTGGCTCAAGATGTGCAGCTGACTGCAGTACAGCAAGTGGCCGATTCATTGGCTGTTCAACTGGCGCGTCTGCGTGCCAAGCGCGTGGCCGAAGACATCAAAACAAGCCTGAGTGGCGCCCAAGAGGTGAGCCGATTGCTGCAGCACTTTGCCGTGGGCAGCGTGCGCGAGCCGCAACCGCACGTGTTGGCAGCCCTCAAGGGTGAGTAGCCTTATTTCACTTTTTTCACCACCCCATAGCGCTCTAGCGTGAGCGCACGCGCCTCGGCGTGGTCCACGATAGGCCGAGGGTAATCGCGCCCCAGCACCAACCCCGCTTCTTCTAATTCAATCGGTTTGGCCAACCACGGCGCGTGGATGGCCTTGTTGTTGAGCTTGGCCAGTGCAGGCACATAGCGGCGAATGAACTTGCCTTCGGGGTCAAACTTTTCGCTTTGGCTGGTGGGGTTGAAGATGCGAAAGTAGGGCTGCGCATCGCAGCCGCTGGAGCTGGCCCACTGCCAGCCACCGTTGTTGGCGGCAAGGTCAAAGTCGTTCAAGTGCTCGGCAAAGTAACGCTCGCCCCAGCGCCAATCAATGCCAAGGTCTTTGGTCAAAAAGCTCGCCACCACCATGCGCAAACGGTTGTGCATGTAGCCGGTTTGGTTGATTTGCGCCATGGCAGCGTCGACCAACGGGTAGCCCGTGCGGCCTTCGCACCACGCGGCAAATAGGGCTTTGGCGTGTTTGTCGTGGTCCCATGCGATGGCGTTGTATTCGGCCTTGAACGCACCCGTGACCACGCGCGGATGGTGATGCAAGATTTGGTGATAAAAATCGCGCCAAATCAGCTCCGACAGCCATGTTTCTGCGCCTTTGGAGCCTGCCAACATGCGCTGGTAGGCGGTGGAGGCCAGTTGTCGAATTGACACCGTGCCAAAGCGCAGGTGCACGCCCAAGTAGCTGGGGCCTTTGATGGCGGGGAAGTTACGTGCTTCGTCGTATTTGTCCATGCGGTCGAAGAAATCTTCAAACAAGGCCAAGCCACCTGGGCTGCCAGTGGGCACGTGCAGGCTGCTGAGGTTGGTGGCTTCAAAGCCAATCTCTGCCAAGGTGGGCACAGGCTTTTGGTAAGCGCTAGGGCGTGCAGCCAGGGCCTTGATGTATTTGCCCACGGGGTAAGACTTCAAATAAAAGTCGTTCACCTTTTGCAGCCACGCGTTTTTATAAGGCGTGAACACGCCATACGGTGTGCCAGATTGGGTCATCACCTCACTGCGTTCAAAAATCACATGGTCTTTGAAGGTTTGCAGGCCAATGCCAAAGTTGGCCAAAGCGCCGCGCACTTGGGCATCGCGGGCTAGGGCGTCGGGTTCGTCGTCGTGGTTGGCAAATACCTCTTGCACGCCCAGCTCGTGGGCAAGGCGTGGCACTTCGTCTGCCGCCACAGCATGACGCACGATCAGGCCCGCACCGGCAAGGCCTGCTACCGCGTGCAGCTCGGCGTCTAGCGTTACCAAAGATTCGCGGATGAACTCCACACGTCGGTCTGCGCGTGGCAGCTTATCAAGAATGGCTTTGTCAAACACAAACACGCAATGCACTTGCTTGCAGCTTTTGAGCGCGTGGTAGAGCGCGGCGTTGTCAAACGCGCGCAGGTCGCGACGAAACCACATCAGGCCTTTGGCCACATGGGGCGCGTGGTGTGCAGATTTGGTCGAGTGGTTCGGCATGTTCACCCTTTAAAATTGGCGTATGACCGCTGATTCTGCCTCCATCAACCTGACGCATCATTTTTTGATTGCAATGCCCAGTTTGGAGGACGAGGCTTTTGCCAAGAGCGTGGTCTATGTGTGCGAGCACAGCGAACGCGGCGCGTTGGGCTTGGTCATCAACAAACCCAGCGATTTATCCATGACGGGTTTGTTTGAAAAAGTCGAGCTGCCCCTGCACCGCCAAGACCTGATGAACGCCCCCGTGCTGCAAGGTGGCCCCGTGCATACCGAGCGTGGTTTTGTGTTGCACGACGCAATGGTGCTAGATGCGCCTGAACAAGAAGCCCAAGCGTTGAGTGCTGTCAGCAGCAAAGACAAAGCCCAAGAATCTGTGTACGCCTCGACCATGACCATTCCCGGTGGTTTGGAGATGACCACCTCCAAAGACGTGCTCGAAGCTTTGTCGATTGGCGCAGGCCCCAAACGTGTGTTGATTTCGCTGGGCTACTCCGCATGGGGCGAAGGCCAGTTGGAATCTGAGTTGGCTGAAAACAGCTGGCTCACCGTCGGCGCAGACACCGCCGTGATTTTTGATACACCCGTGGAGCAGCGCTACGAGCGCGCCATGAAACTGCTGGGCTTGGAGCCTTGGATGTTGTCTAACGATGTGGGCCACTCATGAACGAAGCGCTGGATGTGACCACACAAGCTGTAGCACCTTTGGCATCCGCGCCTAAGCCAGTGGTGCCAGCCCACTTTCAGTCATTCCTGGCGTTTGACTTCGGCGTCAAACGCACCGGCGTGGCCTACGGCAGCCGCATGCTGCGCGATGCACAACCGCAAGCCACGGTCAATGCCGAAGGCGACGCTCGCTGGACGCTGATTGCCAAACGCATTGCCGAGTGGCAGCCCGACGCTTTGGTGGTGGGCGTGCCCTACCACCCCGATGGTGCGGCGCACGAGAACACGGCCAAGGCCAAAAAATTTGCACGCCAGTTGAACGGGCGTTTCAACTTGCAGGTGTTTGAGGTGGACGAGCGCTACAGCACCACCGAAGCGCACAGCAATGGCGCTAAAGATGCCGACGCGGCATCGGCCTGCATCATCCTCAATCAATTTTTTCGAGAGAACTTATGAGTACCCACGGCAACCTCATGTTGGACGCAGAGAGCTTGTACACCGAGCTGCTCAAAGGTGTGCGTAGCATGCTCACAGCGCATACACGTCTGGTGGGCATCACCTCGGGCGGCGCATGGCTCGCGGCACGTTTGCAAAAAGATTTGAAGCTCGAAGGCGAGGCCGGTAGCATTTCGTCGGCCATGCACCGCGACGACTTTGCGCAGCGCGGCTTGGCCGATGGCGGTCAAACCAAGTTGCCGTTTGAAGTGAACGGTGCACACCTCATCGTGCTCGACGATGTGCTCTACACCGGCCGCACCATCCGCGCCGTGCTCAATGAGTTGTTTGACTACGGCCGTCCAGCCCACGTGCAGTTGGCGGTGTTGGTCGACCGTGGTGGCCGCGAGTTGCCCATTCAGGCCGACTACGCCGCGGCGCGTGTGGCGCTGCCAGCCACCCAATCGCTGGCGCTGACCAAAGACGACAACGGCCAATTTAATTTCTCAGTGAAGGGCTGATCACAAGAACTCCTATGCTCTACAAACGCAACCCCCAACTCAACAAAAACGGCGAGCTGATTCACCTGCTCTCCACCGAAGGCTTGTCGCGCGACATCCTCACCCACATCTTGGACACGGCAGCCAACTTCGTCTCGGTGAACGACCGTGAAGTGAAGAAGGTGCCGCTCTTGCGTGGCAAGAGCGTGTTCAACCTGTTCTTTGAAAACAGCACACGCACACGTACCACGTTTGAAATCGCGGCCACGCGTTTGTCGGCTGACGTGTTCAACCTCGACATCGCGCGTTCATCTGCCGCCAAAGGCGAGTCGCTGCTCGACACCATTGCCAACCTGAGCGCGATGGCGGCTGACATCTTTGTGGTGCGCCACAGTGAGTCGGGTGCGCCCTATCTCATTGCCGAGCACGTTGCGCCGCATGTGCACGTGGTCAACGCGGGTGACGGCCGTCACGCACACCCCACGCAGGGTTTGCTGGATATGTACACCATCCGCCATTACAAAAAAGATTTCACCAACCTCACCGTGGCCATCGTGGGTGACGTGTTGCACTCGCGTGTGGCGCGTTCGGACATTCATGCGCTTACCACCCTCGGCTGCGCCGAAGTGCGCGTGGTCGGCCCCAAGACCTTGGTGCCCGGCGATTTGTCGGCAATGGGCGTGAAAGTGTTCAACAACCTGGAAGAAGGCATCAAAGGTTGCGACGTGGTCATCATGCTGCGCCTGCAAAACGAACGCATGAGCGGTGCCTTGTTGCCATCGAGCCAAGAATATTTCAAATCGTTTGGCCTCACGCAAGAGAAGTTGCAACTGGCCAAGCCCGACGCCATCGTGATGCACCCTGGCCCCATCAACCGAGGGGTAGAGATTGACTCTGCCGTGGTCGATGGACCGCAAAGTGTCATCTTGTCGCAGGTGACGTTTGGTATTGCAGTGCGCATGGCCGTCATGTCCATCGTCGCGGGGAATGAAGCATGAACATCCTGATTCAAAACGGTCGCGTCATCGACCCAGCCTCTGGCTTTGATCACACCGCCGATGTGGTGGTGGCTGATGGGCACATCGTGGCCATCGTCAAAGCAGGCGAGAAGTTGCCTGCCAACTTCAAAGCCGAACAAACGATCGACGCCAAGGGCTGCGTCGTCGCCCCCGGCTTGGTTGACCTGCAAGCGCGTTTGCGCGAACCCGGCTACGAGCACGAAGGCATGCTCGACTCCGAGCTCACTGCCGCAGTGGCCGGCGGTGTCACCAGCCTCGTGTGCCCACCTGACACCGACCCCGTGTTGGACGAGCCTGGCCTCATTGAAATGCTCAAGTTCCGCGCCGAAAAGCTGCACCGCGCACGTGTGTTCCCGCTGGGTGCACTCACGCGTGGCTTGAAAGGCGTTGTGCTGACCGAGATGTCAGACCTCACCGATGCAGGCTGCGTGGGCTTTAGCCAAGCCGAAGTGCCGTTGGAAAACACACAAGTGTTGCAACGTGCTTTGCAATACGCTGCCACCTTTGGCTACACCGTGTGGTTGCGCCCGCAAGAAATGCACTTGGGCAAAGGCGTGGCCGCCAGTGGCCCACTCGCCACCCGTTTGGGTTTGAGCGGTGTACCTGTGGCCGCAGAGACGATTGCCTTGCACACCATCTTCGCGCTCATGCGCAGTACCAAGGCACGCGTGCACTTGTGCCGCATCTCTAGCGCCGAAGGTGTAGAGCTCGTGCGTGCCGCCAAGCAAGAAGGCTTGGCAGTCACGGCAGACGTGAGCATCAACTCGCTTCACCTGAGCGATCACGACATTGGCTACTTCGACAGCCGCGCCCGCGTGACGCCCGTGTTGCGCCAACAGCGCGACCGCGATGCACTCCGTGCCGCATTGGCTGACGGCACGATTGACGTGCTCGTGTCTGACCACATGCCTGTTGACAACGATGGCAAGGCCTTGCCATTTGCCGAAGCTGAATCGGGCGCTACAGGTTTAGAGCTTTTGCTTAGCCTCTCGCTCAAGTGGGCCAACGACAGTCAACTGGGTTTACTGCGTGCGCTTGATGTGCTCACCGCTCAACCTGCCAAAGTGTTAGGCAAGGTCCCAGGTCAGAGCGAGAGCATCGGCCAATTGCACGTCGGCGGTGTGGCCGACCTCGTGGTGTTTGACCCAGCCGCCGAGTGGCACGTCACGCCCGACGCGTTGCACAGCCAAGGCAAGCACACCCCGTTTGCGTTTGACATGACGGGCATGTCCTTGCCTGCCCGCGTCAAAGCCACCTTGGTGGCAGGCCGTGTGGCATACCAAGCGGTTTGATGCGCAGCGTGCACGCCATCGTCAAGTTCTTGCGCGTTATCGCGTGGGTGTTGCGTGGCTATTGGAACGTGCGCACCACGTTCCCTAAGCTCAGCGATGAGCAACAAGCCCGTGCGGTTGAGGTGTGGGCACGTGGCATGTTGGCCATCATCGGCATCGAGGTGCGTGTCAAGGGTCATCCAGCACAAGGCCCCGTCTTGATGGCGGCCAACCACATTTCTTGGCTCGATATTTTGGTGATGCACGCTGCTTGCCACTGCCGCTTTGTGGCTAAGTCTGAAATTCGCAGCTGGCCCTTGGTGGGCGTGCTCACCACGGGCGGTGGTTCGCTCTACATCGAGCGCGGTTCGCGCAACGATGCCATGCGCGTTGTGCATCAAATGGCCGATGCCTTGTGTCAAGGTCAAGTCTTGGCGGTGTTTCCTGAAGGTAGGACGGGCGACGGCATCACGCTGTTGCCGTTCCATGCCAATTTGTTGCAGGCTGCCATTTCTGCCGAAGCGCCGGTTCAGCCGATCGCCTTGCAGTTCATTGATGCGCAGACCCACGAGATCAGCCTTGCGCCTTGCTACCGCGATGACGACACCTTGATCAGCTCGCTTTGGCGTACGCTGTGCGCGCCACCTTTGTTGGCGCAAGTACGTTATGGCGACAAGCAACACGCCGATGGGCGCCCCCGCCGCGAATGGGCACAAGACCTGCAAGCCACTGTGGCTCAGTTATGTAAGTGATATCCTTTGAACACTATGGCAAGCAAAAAAACAACTTCATCATCCGCCAAGGCTAAAACAGTGGCCAAGAAAACAGCACCTGCGACCAAGCCAGTGGTCAAAAAGGTAGCAGTGAAAAAGGTCAAGCCTGCTGCGGTGGCTTCTAAGAAGGCGTCGTCCAAAGGGGATGGTTTAGATGAAATGTTTGATCTTGCCGCAGAGACGTTTCGTGTCATGTCGGCCCCCATGCGTTTGAAAATCATCAATTGCTTGTGCACGGAAGAAAAAAACGTGGGTCAACTTTTAGAAGAAATTGACACCACGCAGCCGAATATGTCGCAGCACTTGAACACCTTGTTCAAGGCCAAAATCTTGGGCCGTCGCCGCGAGGGCGTGCAGATTTATTACCGCATCATCAACGAACGCGTGGTCACGCTCTGCCGCGCCGTGTGCACCCAAATCGCTATTGACAGCGATATTGCGCACTGATCATGGATGGGCGCGATGCATCGCTTAGGTGTTGCGCTTGCTTTTTCCTGTTTAGTCATTGCAGTCGATGGGTTGACTTATGTCTACCCTATGGGTGGCTTGAACATCACCCCATGGAACCCGCAAGCGGCGCTTGAGGTTTTATTTCTATTTTTAGTAGGTGCACCCTGGATGGCTTGGGTGTATCTCACCCTGGGTGTGTCAGATTATTTGGTGCGTGGCACACCATGGTTTTCATCTGAGTTGGTCCTAGGCAATCTTGTGTTGGTGCTTGGTTACGCCGGAATTGCACTGACGCTTCGCAGAGTCTTAGGCCATCAGGCCGTTTTGAGGCATCGCTCAGAGGCTTTGCGATTGGGTGTGATTGTGTTGTTCGGCACACTGCTGACCGCTTTCATTTATGTATCTGTCCAAACAGTGTTAGGGGTATTGGCCACAGAGAGTTTTTGGCGAGCGGTGCACCGGTTTTTTGTGGGCGACTTATTGGCTTTGGTGGTCTTGCTACCTCTCTTTTTTGTGGCGCGTGACAGACATAGGCATGTGCAGTATGCGCATATGTTTAGAAGTGCTTGGTTTTGGGGCTTGATACTGTTATTGGCTGCTGCCATGGGTTTGATTTTTTCAATGTCAGCCGCAGATCGGATGAAGTATTTTTTTGCTTTGTTCTTTGTTTTGGGTTTGATAGCTGCTACCTATTCTTTGCCTGGTGCGACGCTAGTAGCTGGCCTGATTCAGCTGCTGTTGTTTGTGCTTGCAACGCATGCGGATGTCAACTCCGCTAATTTGATGGATATGCAAATCGTCATGTTGATGTTGTCATTGACTGGTTTGATCATCGGCATCGAGGTGGATGAGCGCTTGCAAACTCAAGAGCGATTGCGCGACAGCCTTCAGCTGGTTGCTGCAGGCGAACTCGCTGGTGCATTGGCGCATGAGCTCAACCAACCCATGAGTGCTTTGAATGCCTATGCCGAATCGGCCTTGATGTTGAGTCAGAACAGAGCGGTCCAGCCCAGTCGTCAGACGCAACTCGAACAACTGCTTCGTAACATTGCCAATGAAACCGTTCGTGCGTCAGACATTGTCAAAGGCTTGCGTAGCTACTTTATTTCTGGGGTCTCCACGCTAGAGCCTATGCATGTGCAAGACTGGGTCAACGAATGCGTGACGCGAGTGACGCAAAACGCGGCGCAATCAGGCGTGTTGATCAGTACCTATTTCGAGCAAAGCACTGATGCTTTTGTAGGGGATCGGATTCAACTCAGCACGGCCTTGGGTAATTTGCTGAAAAATGCCATCGAGGCTTCCGGTCCTGGTATGTCAATCAAAGTTCATGTGTCAGATAACAAACGTGCTTTACGCATCCGTGTGGTGGACCAAGGTCCTTTGCTCGGCCTAGACAACATTGATCGGGTGTTTCGCCCGTTTTACTCAGACAAAAAAGATGGTCTTGGTCTAGGGCTTTCAGTCAGTCAGTCCTTGGTCGAAAATAACGGAGGTACTCTGCGCTACTTGGTAGAGCCTGAGAAGTGTTTTGAAATACTTTTGCCGTTGGGAGACAGTGTTGGTGTTTGACAGCCATCTGGTTTGCATCGTGGATGATGACGCTTCCGTGCGCGATTCCTTGTCGATCATGCTCGGGCTCAAAGGTTTTGATTGTCGAACGTATGAGAGCGGCGAGACGTTTCTTAGCGCTTTGCCAGATCGCCCTTGTTGCGTTGTCTTGGACTTGAATATGTCTGGCATGACAGGCTTACAAATTCAAGAGAAGTTGGCGCATGCGCCTGTTGAAGTCATATTTCTCACTGCTTTTGCTGATGTGGATGTCATGCGACAAGCGTTTTTGAATCAGGCCATAGACTTTTTAGAAAAACCCGTTCAATTGCCATTGTTGTTGGGTGCGCTTGAACGTGCCTTCGAGCGCTTGAAGTCAAATGTGGTGGCCTTGACGCATCACCAATCGCTGGAGAGCTTGACGCCCAGAGAGCGTGAGGTGTTTTCTGCCGTCACGCAGGGTATGACGCATCGCCAAGCGGGTGAGTTGTTGGGTATCAGCCCACGTACGGTTGAGGTACACAAAAGCCGTGTGATGGAAAAATTAGGTGTTAAGTCTTTGGCCGAATTGCTGCGTTTAAGTCTGAGCGTCTCTGATTGATGACGCTTGGTTGTTTGATATACGGTGTAGCCCGTACGTAGGGTGTCGAATTTAAAAATCTGTAGGACTTCTTTACAGTTTGTCGCATGACAGATGCAAGCCCTAAACGCGAAAAAAATCCAGAGCAATTGAGTTATTTAGATTTTCTAGGGCGGGCGTACGAGTCGCCTGAGGAAATATTTATATTGGAAGCCGTCGAGCAGCGATTGCTAGAGCTCATCACCGTACATGCCTACAAAGGTCAGCCCTTATCCGTGATGCAAGTCTTGATGTCGCAAGATATTTTGTTTATCGGCGCATCGACCATCAGCCGGAAAATTGACGCGCTGCGCAACGATGGATGGATTCACGCAGCTGCCGATGAAAAGGATCGTCGCGTGAAGTATGTGTATCCGAGTCAAAAAACTTTGGCTTACTTTGCGCACATGAGCCAATTGATGGCGAATTAAAAAAGGGGCCGTGGCTCACGCCAGGACCCCTTTGATAAGTGCAGACTTTTTGCTCAGGGCTTGAGGTAAACAAAACCTTCTTTGGCTTGCAAGCGTGCAATTTCTGACACGCCTGAGGGCACGATCTTGGCTTCCATTGACACCTTGTTAGCGTCGATGTTGCGTGAGGTCAGTGTGTTGTTACACACACGGAATTGCACACCTTTGCCAGCAAGGTCAGACACCATGCCGCTGAACTCGCGGCCTTTGCTGTCTTTGGCGCCATCCAACAAGAAGTCAATACCAGCCCCGTGGGTGACCACCACAATTTTGGCTGTGGCGTCGGCGTTCAAGTGGTTGCGCACATTGCCCAAAATTGCTGCAGCGGTTTCCACGCCAGAGTTGACGTGGTAGGCCACTTTGATGTCTTGTGCGTGCACCGAGCCAAAGCCCAATGCCAGCACGATGACCGCCAAGCTGCGAGAGAGATGTTGAAGAATTCTCATTCTGTTCAATCTCACATCAAGCTGTCAGCCCAAATGTTTTGAGCCCAGTTCCAGGCGTAGATGCCTTCCAGTTCATTGGGCGCTGCAGACACACCGCCAGAACCAGGCACGGTTTTGTAGGTTTTGTCTTTGGCATCGTATTGGTGAACAGACGCCACGTGCACCACCAACTTGTCGTTCACAAAGCTGTAGCAAGTGTTGCTGAGGAACGGTGCTGGGTTGACAGGCATGTCCGACAACTGCGCCACGATGGCGGCGGCAGTGACTTTGCCATGCGAGTTGGCCATGTGGCCAGACTTGGGCATGAGTGGTGCCAGCATGATGGAGTCGCCGATGACGTGAATGTCTTTGGCTTGTGTGGACTCGAAGGTCTGATAGTGCACACCGCACCAGCGAGAGTTGACGTTGGCCAAGTTGGATTGCACCGCGATACCACCTGCGCGCATGGCGGGTAAGACGTTGAGCACATTTGCCTTCACATCGTTTTGCACATCAAACTTCAGGGTCTTGGTCTTGGCATCCACCGCTGTGACTTTGTGCTGTGGCATGTACTCCAAGATGCCTTTGTAGTTGTCAGCCCAGAACTTCTTGAACAGTGGGCCTTTGGACGTGACGTCTTGGTTGGCATCCAAGATGAGCACTTTTGATTTTGGCTTGTGTTGCTTGAAGTAATGCGACACTTGGCTGGCACGCTAGTATGGGCCGGGAGGGCAGCGGTAGGGGGCTTCGGGAATGGTGATCGCAAAGACGCCGCCATCATCCATAGATTCGAGTTGCTTGCGCAAAGCCATGGTTTCAGGGCCGGCTTTCCATGCTTGCAAAATTTGGCCAGAAGAATGTGCTTCTTTCAAACCTTCGATGGTGTTGAACATCAAGTCAATGCCAGGCGACATGACGAGTTTGTCGTAGCGAATGGTGGGGCCGCTGGCCAAGGTGACGGTTTTCTTGGCTGGGTCAACGCTGGCTACATAGTCGCGCACGATGTTGACGCCGTGTTTGCCAGAGAGTTTGTCGTATGGCGTGGTGATGTCAGCCATGGTCTTGCTGCCGCCAATGACCAAATTGGAAATGGGGCAAGAAATGAAGTCACCATTTGGCTCAATCAGCGTGACGTCAATCTTGTAGTCAGACAACATGCGCACGTACTTAGCGGCAGTCGCGCCACCATAGCCGCCACCGACCACAACCACGCGGGCTTTTTCGGGCACACGACCCACAGATGCGCAACCGACCATGCTGCCGAGCGCGCCAAAAGAACCAAGAGCCAATGAGGCTTGAACAAAACTGCGACGTTTCATGATGAATCCTTAATTAACGCTTGGTCGTAGCGTAGTAGCTAGCAATGGTTTCGATTTGGGCGTCAGTGAGCCCCTTGGTGATTTGGTGCATCACAGTGGCAGGACGTGTGCCATTTTTGAAAGCTTGCATTTGCAAAATTTGGTATTCCTTGGGCATACCCACCAACGAAGGAATGGCGGAGCCTTCTGTTGTGCGGCCATCAGTGCCGTGGCAGTTGGCGCACATGGCTGCGGTTGCGCGTGTGTGCAATTGAGCGGCCTTGTCTTGTGCATGCGCACAGACAAACATGCCGAGTGTTAAAGCGGCCACGCTAAAAACGCGTGTGGCTTGGCGTGAAGTTGTTTTCATCGATACCTCATGAAGAAAAATCTATCAGTGAACATGAATATATCCACAATGACAAAACGCCATCACGGGTAATAACCCGATGATGGCGCTTCGTTAGAGGAGAAAACTATAACGTATGAATACGTTTATGGTTGCATTAAGGTGGGTGCACTTGCAGGCGGTGCATCCATCCAACGGTCAACCAAGCCTGCACCTAGCCACATGCCCACCAAAGCGGTCCAAGCCGTCAGCGCAAAAATCGCCCCGCCTGTCACGCCAGCACCCACGGCACAGCCGCCCGCCAGCATGGCACCAAAGCCCATGAAGATAGCGCCCACGATGTAGCGACGCATGGCGTAGCCATCTTTGAAGCCTTCTAGCTTGAGCTCTTTGCCCAGCCAAGCTGCAAAGAAAGAGCCTAAGAACACCCCGGGTAACAAGCCAAAGTCAAAACCAATCGCAGGTGGGTTCGGGGCCAAGACACGCATGAGCCATTCAGCCGATGGGCCGCTGAAGGTGATGCCTTGGATATGCACCACTTCAAATGAGGCTTTGGAAACGCTGTACGAAAACCACCAAGCCATCGCCACGCTCAGGCCTGTGCCAATGCCACCCACCCACATCCAAGCACGCTGGCTGGTACGTGTGGTGAAGTACAACGCGGCCAACAACCAAACGCAACCAATGATGAGGCCTGTGCTGTGGCTCACCCCCAAAATAGCCAACACATCGCGGCTGGTGCCGCCCTCGACCGTCCACCAGTTGGTGATTTCTTGACGCAAGGGTGAGAGAGCGCCCGACAACGCAGACTGTGCGGTCACTGCGAAAATCAAACCCGACAGCAAGGCGCGCAAATTGCCGTTGGCTGACAAGATCAACAAACGGCTGGCGCAGCCTCGGGTCATGATCATGCCAGCACCAAACAGCAAGCCGCCAATGAGTGCGCCAGACAAGCTGCCGCGTGACGCAATTTGCCGCGCGGTACTGACGTCTAGGTTGCCCAGCACAATCAAGCCTTGAATGGCAATGACGGCAGCTGAGAACGTGAGCAACCACACAGAGAGTTTTTCGCCAAATTGACGATGCCAAAACTCGATCACCGCAGCGCGCAAGCAAAACTTAGAGCGCTGGGCAAAAAAGCCAAACATCAACCCAATGAGCAGACCGCCAGTCGATAAAACATAGGGTTCGCCATAGGCTTCATTGAGGGTGGTGAGGTTCATATGATTTAGTGAATGCTTATATTTGGATTATGCTAAGTGTTCTGGCTTGCATCAAACTTGACGTACATCAAGTCCTGACGGGCCGTTTGTTCAGGAGATGTGATTTTGAAATTGCTCATTGTTCGCCGTTGGTGTGTGGCGGTTTTGTGTGTTTGCGGTGTTTTTGCGCAGCCTTTGCAGGCACAAACGACCCCGTCAGTCAAAGACGCGCCTAAACCATTGATGCAAGCCAAGCAGGTGGTGCCCAATGTGTATTACGTGCAAGGGGTCTCTGAGCTGGGCTCTTCGGCCAATCAGAATTTCATCTCCAATGCCGCTTTCGTGGTGACGCCCGCAGGTGTGGTGGTCATCGATGCCTTGGGTTCGCCAGAGTTGGCGCGACGTTTGTTGGCAGAGATTGCTAAAGTCACCAACAAGCCAATTCACACCGTGGTACTGACGCACTATCACGCCGACCATATTTATGGCTTGCAAGTCTTCAAAGATTTAGGCGCGCGCATCGTGGCACATGGCGCGGCGCGTGAATACCTCACCTCCGACACGGCGCGTTTGCGCTTAGAAGCCTCGCGCCAAGACCTCTGGCCTTGGGTGGATGAAAAAACCCGCTTAGTGCCTGCCGACGAGTGGTTGACGCAGGCCAAGACGCTCACTGTAGGTGGCGTGCGTTTTGATATTCAGCCCGTGGGACCTTCACACACCGCCGAAGATTTGGTGGTGTATTTGCCGCAGCAAAAAGTCTTGTTTGCGGGCGACTTGGTGTTTCGCAACCGCATTCCGTTTGTCGGGCAGGCCGACAGCCGTCACTGGATACAGGCCATGCAAAGTCTGCTGAAGTTCGATACGCGTTGGGTCGTGCCTGGTCATGGTCCTATCTCGAACGATCCCAAGACGGATATGACCTTGACACGCGACTATTTGTTGTACCTGCGCGAAGTCATGGGCCGTGCCGCCAAAGACATGGAGCCGTTTGAAAGTGCCTACGCCAACACGGACTGGTCTAAGTTCGAGAAAATGCCGCTTTTCAAATCAGCCAACCGCATGAACGCCTACAACACCTATTTGCTCATGGAGCAAGAAGCGAAGTGATGCCCATGCTGCGCTTGTCTCGTCGTCAAGCCCTGCAAAGCTTGGGCCTCACTGCTGCTTTGGGTGCTGCGGGTCTGGGCGTTTCGCAAGCGGCTACCCCTGCGGTGGTGTTGCCAAGCACAGACGCGCTGGCGGATGCGTTGTCGCAAGCGCTGCAGCGCAAGCAACCCCTGGTGGTCATGGTCAGTTTGCAAGGCTGTGCTTTTTGCAAAGTTGTGCGAGAGAACTACTTGCAGCCCTTGCGTGCTTCTGGTTTGCAGGTGGTGCAGATCGACATGCGTGACCATCGTGCCTTGTTGGACTTTGACAGTGCCCCCATGACGCAAGATGCTTGGGTGCGGAAACTGGGGGTCAAGATTGCCCCCACAGTTTTATTTTTTGGTCCGCAAGGCAAAGAGGTTGCCAAGCGTTTGACGGGGGCTTACTTGCCCGATTTTTACGGCGCCTATTTGGATGAGCAGTTGGCTGTGGCGCGTCGAGCGGTGGCAGGCACATGATTCCGATCAAGACCGAATCAGCATGGCGTGGTACATCGGATTGCCGTAATTGCGGCATTCGCGAGATGGTCTTGTTTGCTGACTTGAAGGAAGAAGACTTCAATCTCATCCATGCGCCGATTGATGATTTGGTGTACCAGTCGGGACAAGTTTTGTATGAAGCATCCGACAAAGCCTTAGGTGTGTTCACATTGCGCAAAGGCATGGTCAAACTCGTGCGCGTTACGGCCGATGGTCGCGAGCGCGTGGTCCGTGTGCTGGTTCCAGGTGATGTGGTTGGCTTGGAGGCTTTGGCCACCAGCCGCTTTGACAGTCAGGCTGTGGCTTTGAGTGAAGTTTCTGTGTGCCGCATTCCTTTGGATGTCATCCATCAACTGGGCGCGAATAGCCCACGGTTGCATCGCAAGCTGATGGAGAAGTGGCAGAGCGCTTTGAAGCTGGCAGACGACTGGCTGGCTGAGTTGAACTTTGGCACAGCGCGTCAGCGTGTGATGCATTTCATTCAGAAAATGCACGAAATTTCCGAAGATGGTACGGTCACCCTATTCGCACGCGACGACATGGGAGCCATGATGGATCTCAAGCTTGAAACGGTGAGCCGGGAAGTCACCGCATTGGTTCGTGCGGGCGTCATGACGCCACTCGATAAACTGGGGCGACATTACCAAGTGTTGCGGCCTGAGCTGTTGCAAGAAAAGTAATGAGGAGACATCACATGAAGAAGTTTTTGTTCTTAGTTCTGTTGGCCAGCGCAGGCGTGGTGAATGCACAGCAACATCCGCTTTTCAAAGATGCAGACATCCAAGCTGGCGAAAAACTGATTGCAGAAAATAAATGCAATGAATGCCATATTCGACGCGTGGGAGGCGATGGCAGTGCCATCTATAAGCCAAAAGGTCGCATCAACTCTGCGGGTGCTTTGCGCGGCATGGTGGAGTACTGCAACACCGAGCTCAATTTGGGTTTTTTCCCCGAAGACACCAATGCTGTTGCTGCTGTCTTGAACAAGCGGCACTATAAGTTTCACTGAGCTTACAAAAGGTTTTGGCGTAAACCCGATGGTCTTCCTATCAGAGATGATTTATATTAGCGGGTGTTGATATATAACTGATGTGGAAGGACTGTCTGTGAAAACACCAGATGGCATTCAATCGGGCCGCGTACAAAAAGCACCCGAAAATTTCTTAGATCGTGACGGTATCAGTACCGTCATTGCCGAGAGCAAAGCCGGTCGTCGTAACTTCATCCGCAGCGCATTTGCCGCTGCCGCCGCAGGTGCTGCTGCACCGATGGCGTTGGCTCAGGGTAACCCTGTGCCAACTGAGGGTGGTGATCCCAACATCTTGAATTTGCCAGAGCACGCTACGGGCTTAGGCCAAGGTGTGGCTGCTAACAACGGCTACGGTATTCCCTCGAAGTACGAATCGAATGTGCAGCGTCGTCAAAGCCCAGGCTTGACCCAAACTACGCAAGCATCGGTGTCGTTTGCGCCATTGCAGTCCTTGTTTGGCATCGTCACACCCAGCGGTTTGCACTTTGAGCGTCATCACCAAGGTTGGTGGGACATCGACCCATCCAAGCACCGCTTCATGATCAACGGCATGGTGAAAACACCCAAGGTGTTCACCATGGACGAAATCATGCGTTTGCCCTCTGTGTCGCGTTTTCACTTCATCGAGTGCGGTGCAAACACCGCCGTCGAGTGGGGTAACGTGGCTGTGCCTACCGTGCAATACACACACGGCATGGTGTCAGGCAGCGAATTCACTGGCGTGCCACTCATCACCTTGCTCGACATTGCAGGCGCTGATTTGAAGAATGGCAAGTGTGGGTTGGCCGAAGGTGGCGACGGTTCATCCATGACCCGCACCATCCCCATGAGCCTGATTTTGTCGGGTGAAGTGTTGGTGGCCTACGGTCAAAACGGCGAAATGCTGCGCCCAGAAAACGGCTATCCCTTGCGCCTGATCGTGCCTGGTATTCAAGGTGTGAGCTGGGTCAAGTATTTGCGTCGTGTGGAAGTGGGTGACAAGCCCTACGCCACCAAAGACGAAGCTGTGCACTACATGGACTTGATGCCCGATGGCCAGCACCGCCAGTACACCAACATCCAAGAATGTAAGAGCGTGGTGACCACGCCCTCTGGCGGCCAAGTGCTGCTGGACAAAGGCTTTTACAACATCACTGGCCTCGCATAGTCGGGTCGCGGCAAAGTGGCCAAGGTCGATGTGTCGGTTGACGGCGGTCGCAACTGGCGTCAAGCCCGTTTAGAAACCCCAGTGC